>JAEEGL013893327.1_pt1 | contig 18661 bp, 15 predicted proteins | sample 9134231 | NCBI WGS metagenome assembly JAEEGL01 (sample SAMN16246548, study PRJNA631951) | gut metagenome | biome: gut microbiome; feature: rumen; material: fiber-attached | host: Bos | place: Iran: Karaj | collected 2018-10 | reverse complement strand
TGTTCAGCCAGTACAAATTCCTCATCTCCGACTTCTTGCTGGGGCTGTATGACAGCACGCTCAATATCGGACTATCCTTCTGGCCTGTCTCCAATACACACTACGACGAAGAATGCGAAGCCCTTCCAGGCGATTCTCTCAAAGAATCCTGGTACGGCATCCCGCTCCCTGAGCGGCGCGCCTTCACCCGCATAGCGCCCTACCAGCAGGGCTGGGACTGGGGCCCCAAGCTGACCACCTGCGGCATCTGGAAGCGGGTGTATATCTCAAACAAAGAAGTGAAAGGGAGTGAGAAGGGAGTGAAAGGAAGTGAAAGGGGAAATGTGGAGTTGAGGCAAGAGCAGGATTCCATCGGGCAATCATTCACTTTCTACAAGGACGGCAAGCCGCTCTTTATCAAAGGAGCCAACTGGATACCGGTGCACAGCTTCCCCGTGGACGATAAAGCCAATAGAGACCGCTACCGCACCCTGCTCTGCTCCGCCAAAGAGGCCGGATTCAACATGCTGCGCGTCTGGGGCGGTGGCATCTACGAGCACGACTACTTCTACGACCTCTGCGACTCGCTGGACATCATGGTCTGGCAGGACTTCGTCTTCGCCGGCACCCCCTACCCCGACAACGAGGAGATGCTGAACAGCATCGACCGCGAGGCTCGCCAGCAGGTGGCCCGCCTCTCCAAGCACCCCTGCGTCGTCCTCTGGTGCGGCAACAACGAGGTAAAGAACGGCTGGGAAGACTGGGGCTGGCAAGGCCAATTCAACTGGACGCCCGAGCAGCGCGCCCGACTAGAGAAAGCCATGGACACCATCTTCGGCTATTCTAGTCCGACTAGCAATACTAGCACATCTAGCATTCTGGCAAAAGCAGTAAAAGACTGCGACCCGCTGCAACGGCCCTACATCACCACCTCGCCGCTCTACGGCTGGGGGCACCCCGAGTGCGTCACCCACGGCGACAGCCACTACTGGGGCGTCTGGTGGGGAGAGGAGCCCTTCGAAAAGTATGCCGAGAAGACCGGCCGCTTCATGAGTGAATACGGCTTCCAGAGCTACCCGCTCATCACCACCATACGCCGCTTCTGTCCCGAAGAGCAGCTGAGCATCGACTCCCCCACCCTGCGTAACCACCAAAAACACGGCCGCGGCCGTGAGATAATAGACAAGGCCATGCGGCAATACTATGGCTTCGACAGTAAGACTCTGAACCTCGAAGATTACTGCTACGTCAGCCAGCTGCTCCAAGCCTGGGGCGTAGGCTACGGCATCTTCCAGCATATCAAACAGCAGCCCCACTGCATGGGCACCCTCTACTGGCAGTTGAACGACTGCTGGCCCGTGGCTTCGTGGTCATCAATCGACTACTACGGCAACTGGAAAGCCCTGCACTACCGCGCTCAAGCCCTCTATTCCATTGATGATGACATGGAAATGAGGGGCGAGAAAATAAATAGATGGGGGAAATATTATTCCGTATATCCCAAAGACCGCAGCTATCCCAAACCTCAATTTACCCTGACATCTAAGACCGATGGCGGCAAACTGACCGTCACCATCACCGCCCAGAGCGACCTCTATGATGTCTATCTTGACACGGAGCCTCATGTAGACGGCCATTTCACAAGCAACTTTTTCGACATCAAAGCCGGCGAGAGTGTCAACACAACACTCATCCCAGCCAACCCCAAAGCCAAAATCAACCACGTCAAAGTAACCATTCGCACCCTAAACGAACTGATGAACCGGTGACCACCAATACGCAATGCATCGGAAAAGGTAAGGTTGGGGTAAGGATGGGGTAAGGAAAGTGTAAGGATGGTGTAAGGATGAAGGAGTAAAAACAGGTAGAGAAAGAGGTGATTGGAACTGCCGGAGACTAATGCCGCCGACAACCGTCCGCAGCAACATGGTAGCGAGGATGCACACATTCGTGCAGTATACTATATCATAGCATATTACATTTTTTTCTTGCACAATTCAGAATAATTGCGTATTTTTGCATTTTATTTTAAGGAATAAATATTGCGAAATTATGTATACAGACACCACTAAATTCATCGGCGAAGGCCTCACCTATGACGACGTGCTGCTCGTCCCTGCTTATTCCGAGGTAATTCCCCGCGAAGTCACCGTTGCGTCACGCTTCTCGAAGCGTATCATGCTCAACACTCCCCTTGTGTCGGCAGCCATGGACACCGTCACCGAGGCGGCCATGGCCATCGGCATGGCCCAAGAGGGCGGCATCGGAGTGCTGCACAAGAACATGAGCATCGAGCGGCAGGCCAACGAAGTACGCAAGGTGAAGCGTGCCGAGAACGGAATGATCATCGACCCTGTCACCCTCAACAAGGACGCCAAGGTGAAGGACGCCTTGCGCCTGATGGAGGAGTACGGTATCGGTGGCATCCCCATTGTCGATGAAAACCGTATGCTTATCGGAATGGTGACCAACCGTGACCTGCGCTTCGAACGCGATATGGAACGTCCGCTGAGCGAGATCATGATTACCAAACTCATCACCACCCATGAGGGCACCACCTTTGCCGAAGCAACTGATATTCTGCAACAGCACAAAATCGAGAAGTTGCCCGTGGTGAACAAGGAAGGTCAGTTCATGGGGCTGATCACCTATCGCGACATCATGAAGACCAAGGAGCGCCCCATGGCTTGCAAGGACAGCAACGGACGTCTGCGTGTGGCTGCTGGTGTGGGTATCACACCTGACATGATGGATCGCGTTGACGCCCTGGTGAAAGCTGGTGCCGACGCCATCGTCATCGACACAGCACACGGCCATAGCGCCAACGTCGTCAAGGCACTCAAGACCGTCAAAGCCAAATACTCTGACATTGACGTGGTGGTGGGCAATATTGCCACCGGCGACGCTGCCCTGATGCTTGCCGAAGCCGGTGCCGACGCCATCAAGGTCGGCATTGGACCTGGAAGCATTTGCTCCACCCGAATCATTGCCGGCATCGGCGTACCCCAGCTTACGGCCATCTGTGAGGTATGTGGTGCCCTGAAGCAAAAGGGTTACGATGTGCCCGTCATAGCCGATGGTGGCATCCGCTATAGTGGCGACGTGGTCAAGGCCCTTGCCGCAGGTGCCAGCACCGTTATGGTCGGTTCCCTGGTGGCTGGTACCGATGAGGCACCGGGCGAGACAATCATCTATGAGGGACGTAAGTTCAAGTCCTACCGTGGCATGGGCTCGCTCGAAGCCATGCAGGCGGGTAGCAAGGATCGCTACTTCCAGGACAAGGAAACCGATGCCAAGAAACTCGTACCCGAAGGTGTTGTGGGTCGTGTTCCCTACAAAGGTACCCTTAGCGAAATCCTCTACCAGCTGGTTGGTGGCCTCAAGGCAGGCATGGGCTATACTGGAAGTCGCACTATCACCGATCTTCAAAAGGCCAAGTTCATCCGTATCACTGATGCCGGTCGCACCGAGAGCCATCCGCACGATATCGCCATCACCCGTGAAGCTCCTAACTATTCGAGATAGTTCAATGTAGTGACAAAAGTGTTAAGAAGTTTAGAAGAAAAAGACAAATGAAGAAAACAATTCTGATATTGGCCGTTGCGGTGCTTTCAACTGTCACATTGCAGGCTCAGAGCGATCCTGTGATAATGGAGGTCGGAGGACAGCAGATTCGCAAGGCAGAATTCATGAAGGAGTTTTACAACAATGTCGGACAGCAACTGGCCTCCAAGCCGGGCGTAACCTCGGCCGAGAAGCAAGCTGCACTGGAAGATTACGTGGAACTCTATGCTACTTTCCGTGCCAAGTTACTTGATGCCCACGCCCGTGGTTTCGACACCACAGCCAATCTACGCAACGAGTTGGGACGCTACCGTAAAGAACTGGCGGCACCTTACTTGATTGACTCGTCGGTTCTTCGCCACCTTCTAACCGAGGCCTACGAACGAAACCACTACTCTCTGCACGCGGCCCATATGTTGGTGCCTGTAGCCGAGGATGCCACCCCGGCCGACACACTGGAGGCTTACAAAAAAGCTATGGAACTCTATCGGCGTGTAACCGGAGGCGAGGACTTTTTCGAAGTGTCCGCTGACCACTTTAGAACCATCAATCCTGGTGTTCAGGCTCGTTCAAACGAGGGAGACCTGGGCTATTTTACAGTATTTGACATGGTTTACCCTTTTGAAAATGCTGCATATGCACTGAAGGTTGGTGAAGTGAGTCTGCCCGTTCGCACACGATATGGCTATCACATCATCAAGCTGCTTGACCGTGTAGAGGGTCTCTTTGGCAAAGTGACAATGGCTCATATCTGGTTGCACAGTACTGATTCGAACAGCCGACGCGCCGATATCTATATGATTTATCGCCAACTGAATGAAGGTGTTTCTTTTGATCATCTGGCCCGTCAAAGCGACGACCGCACCACATCGGAACACGGAGGGTTGTTGACCAATGCTGCATTGTCCCAGTTGCCACCAGAGTATATCCACGAACTAGTTGATATGAAAGAGGGGGAAATCAGCCATCCCTTCTTCACCCAGTATGGTTGGCACATAATCAAACTTATCAAACGCGATACCCTACCACGCCCAGAAGATCTTGAGGGTTTTTATAAACAGCGTATGACCCGTGATCAGCGTGGTGATGCTTCACGCAAGACCTTTGCCGAAGAGAGCCGAAGGAAGTACGGTATCGTTGACTACACTGTCACTCCCAAGCCTCAACCCAAGAATAATAAACGCAAAGGTGCAATAAAAATGATGGCCACGCTTGATGGTCTTACTGCCCATATAAACGACTCTGTGTTTTCAGCCCGCTGGAAATGCAACGACAGCGACTTCGACAGCACAACTTCTTTGATTGCAAGCCCCAAAGGCAACTACACCGAACTGGATGTCGCCCACTACATCGCCAGTCATCAACGTCGCTCAATGCCAGAGAATATTGCAAGCTATGTACAACGTCAATATGAGGAGTTTCTAGACAGTATAAGCATTGCCTATGCCGACAGTCAATTGGAAAAGGAGCGTCCTGAGTTTGCTGAGGTGGTGGAAGAATACCGCCGAGGCCTAATGATATTCAACTACAACGACGCTATGATTTGGCACAAGGCACTTGCTGATACCATTGGGTTTGTCGATTTCTATAATCGCGAGAGCCGTACCAAACGTCTTGACAACCCTGACGACTCTCTCTTCTTTTTCCACCCCCGTGCCCGAGTGACAGTCATCGACGTAGCCAGCCACGATGCTTTGGCACCTGAGAAAGCTCAAAAAATAATCCTAAAAGCCCAGAAAAAAGAAATGGGCAGTAGGGAAATGCGCAACATGCTGCTCAAGAAGATCGACCGTAAGAAATATCCATCAGATGAGGTGGTCAAAGTGGACGTTGACCTCGTAGAGCAAACCCGTCAGAAATTACTCCAAGCTGATCAGTGGCAACGCGGTGTATACATTCAAGACCAGAACGAAAGCTATCGTCTATTGGTTGTTGAAGAGATATTACCCCGTAGCTTGAAAGGCTTAGTGCAGGCACGTGGATACTACCTTAACGCATGGCAAAACGAGGTAGAACGTCGACTGAATGATGAACTGCACCAAAAATACAACGTGAAGATCAACAAGGATGTCATCCGCACGATTACTTTCTAGTTTATTACTAGCGGCTTTGACCATAGGCTGTATTCACCATAGTGACGATTCACCACTGGTGGCATCAGTTTACGGTCATGATCTCCACCTTAGCGACCTTGATGGATTGGTTTCAGAAGGTATTAGTGCCGAAGATAGCACAGCTATCGTAAATAATTATATCGAGCAATGGATTCGCCAAATGGTGATTCTTTCACGTGCTGAAAAAAACATCAAAGACAACTTCGATCGTCAAATTCAGGACTACAAAAACAGCCTGCTTACTTATGCCTATGAGCAGCAGATTGTCAACCAACTGCTTGATACCAACATTACCGATGAGCAGATTAGAGATTACTACGACCAGCACAACGACGATTTCAGACTGACTAATGCCATTGTTAAAGCCGTTTATGTGGTGGTTCCTACCAAATCGCCAGCACTCCCTAAACTAAAGAAGATTATTAACCAACGAAACTTCGACGAAGGTGATGTTATCGACTTTGAAGAAATAGCATCACATAATGGACTAACCGGATACTACGACATCGATAGTTGGATGCCTTTCTACACATTACAGAGTGTTGTACCTATCGTCACATACAACGAGAACTTATACTTAAAGCAGAACCATAGTATTGTACTCAACGATGACGATGTCACATATCTCGTTCGAATCGTTGATTACAAGATGAGCAACGAGACCCCTCCACTGGAGATACAGAAGGAGAATATTCGCTCCATTTTACTTAATCAAAGAAAGCTAGAAATATTAAACCGTCTTCAAGCCGACCTGTTGGAAGAGGCTGAAAAAAGTGATAACGTAAAGAGATACATTTAAATAATGAAGAAAATACTTCTTGTAGCCACTGCTTTACTGGCATTCAATCTACAAACCTCCACTACTATAGCCCAAGAAACTATCGTCGATGGGGTTGCTGCTGTTGTGGGCAAAAACATTGTTAAGTATTCTGATATTGACCGTGCGTATGCCCAAATTAGACTTCGCTCAGGCAACACCAATGCTTTCGAAAACAAATGTGCTATCCTTGAAAACCTGATTCTCAATCAACTGCTAGTACACAAAGGTGAGGTTGACAGTGTTGATAGTAAAGAAATCACTGATGATCAAGTGGATCAATATGTTCAGTACTATCTCAAAAACGATATAAGCCAATACGGTACCAAGGAAGCTCTACGCGAAGCCACTGGTTTTACCTACGATGAACTAAAAGAACAGTACGAGCGTATGATCCGAAACAACCTGGTGGCTCAGACTGTGCAGTATCAACTTACCAAAGACGTCAAGATCACTCCACTTGAAGTTACTGAGTTTTTCAACAGCATACCTACCGACAGCCTGCCTGAGATACCTGAGCGATACGAACTATCAGAAATCATCATGCAGCCTAAAATATCGGAGGCTGAGCGCGACCGTGTACGCACACAACTGGCTGAACTGAGAGAACGTGTCCTTAATGGAGAAAAATTCTCCATGTTGGCAACTCTCTATTCACAAGATCCCGGATCGGCAAAAAAAGGAGGGGAACTGGGTTTCTTCTCCCGTGGCGAAATGGTCAGCGAATTTGAATCTGCCGCCTTTGCATTGAAACCAGGAGAAGTATCTCCCATCATCGAGACTCAGTTTGGATTCCATATCATCCAGTTGATTGAACGCCGAGGCAATACCGTCAATGCCCGTCACATTCTCATCATACCGAAGGTATCAAACGATGACTTGCTCCGCGCCCGCATGACGCTCGATAGTCTAGCATCTGAAATACGTGCCAATAAAATCAGCTTTGAGGAAGCAGCAAAAAAATACAGCACAGCTCCAAATGCTAAACAAGGTGGCACTGCCGTAAATCCCAACGATGGTACCACCCGATTTGACCGTGCCGCTATTGATGCAAACTACCGAACTGTAGGTATCCAAGGTATGAATGAAGGACAGATTAGCAATGCCACCTCCATTAAGACTTCCGACAACCAGGATGCCTATATCATTGTGCGCCTCAACAAAAAACACGACAGCCATATCGCCAACCTCACCGACGATTACGATAGCATCTACAATGCCGCCCTTGCCAACGCCAAACAGAAAAAAATGCGTAAATGGGCGCGTCGGCAGATGGAAATCACCTACATCCGCCTGAGTGATGAATACAAGAACTGCGTGTTTGAGAACCTACAATAATCTCCTCCTCCATGAGCGACAAAGAACAACTCGACCAGTTGGTCGATAAGTATAAAACCCTCAAACAAGAAATAGGGAAAGTAATCGTTGGTCAGAATGAGGCCGTAGACAGCCTGTTACTTTCTGTTTTTACGGGTGGCCATTGTCTGTTATTAGGTGTCCCTGGTTTAGCCAAGACCCTGATGGTAAGTACGCTTGCACAAACGCTAGGTCTTACCTTTAACCGTATTCAGTTCACACCAGACCTGATGCCCAGCGACATCACCGGCAGCGAAATACTTGACAGCAACCGCCAGTTCAAGTTCATTCAGGGACCCGTGTTCGCCAACATCATACTTGCCGATGAAATCAATCGCACGCCCCCAAAAACTCAGGCTGCCTTGCTTGAGGCAATGCAAGAACACAATGTAACCGTCAACGGAACCTCATACCCACTACCTTCCCCATTCTTTGTGCTAGCTACCCAAAACCCTATTGAACAGGAAGGAACGTATCCTTTACCTGAGGCCCAGCTTGACCGATTCATGTTCAACGTGAAACTTGACTACCCTTCATTCGACGAAGAGGTATTAATTGTCAAACAAACCACCGTCAACCAGACCAGTCAAGTCAATCGTGTACTCTCTGGCGAGGAAATACTTGCTTTCCAAGAATCTATTCGTCATATGCCCGTGCCTGACAATGTGGTAGAATATGCCGTCCGTCTAGTGACCTCTTCCCGAACCCAAGATAACCGATATATCTCTTGGGGGGCAGGTCCGAGAGCTTCACAATACCTCATCGTCGGCGCACGCTGTCATGCCGCCATCCACGGCAAATATTCACCCGATGCCGAGGACGTCAATGCCGTAGCCTTTAATGTGCTACGCCACCGTATTGTACGCAATTACTACGCAGAAGCAGAGGGTGTCTCCACCGACGACATCATCAAAACCCTGATCCAACAGGTCTAATTTACATCGGTAGATAGATTACCTTCTTTGTATCGAAATACTCTTCCGAAAAGAAATCGCTTATTTCGGTCACCTTGACCTTATGACGGAAGGGGAACAACTCTTTTGTCAGGTCTCCACCCTTGAGGTAAAGAATACCATTTCGTAAAGAATGATACTGCACCGAAGAAATCTTTTTCTTAACCCAAGGAACAAATTCACCAAGTGTTGTGACTGCACGTGATACCACAAAATCGAACTCACCATCCAACTGCTCGGCACGTATCTGTTGTGCTCTGGCATTTTTTAGATCCAACCGCTCAATAACATCTGTCACCACTTTAATCTTTTTACCAATCGAGTCTATCAACGTAAAACGACTTTCGGGAAAGAAAATACTTAACGGTATTCCCGGAAAACCACCACCGGTGCCCACATCCAGTATCTCGCACATCGGCTTGAAACGAATCACTTTGGAAATCGCCAGCGAGTGTAGCACATGGTGTTCGTAGAAGTGCTCCATATCCTTGCGGGAAATAACATTAATCTGAGCATTCCAATCCTCATATAGAGGCAACAGAGCGGCCATTTGCTCACGCTGCCGCTCTGTCAATTCCGGAAAATACTTGAGGATTATATCCATTACAGATATGCCTTCAGATGTTTGCTCTTACTGCTAGTTTTGAGACGTTTAATGCCTTTTTCCTTGATCTGGCGCACACGCTCACGCGTCAAGTTAAACTTCATCGCAATCTCATCAAGACTCAAAGGATGAGGCACACCGATGCCAAAGTACATCTTAATCACCTCCCGCTCAATCTCCGTCAACGTGGACAGACAACGTTCAATCTCTTGCGAGAGACTTTCCTGCATCAACTTGCTATCGGTCGGAGGGGTATCTTCGTTAGGAAGCACATCAACAAAGTTGACATCCTCGTCACTAGCCAACGGGGCATCAATACTCACATGACGGCCGCTTATCCCCATGATAGCCTTAATCTTGTCCTCCGGGATGTCCAGCATCTCAGCCAATTCTTCCTCTGATGGCGGACGCTCCAGTTGTTGCTCCAGTTTGCTAATCTCTTTCTTTAATTTATTAAGTGCACCAAGCTGGTTGCTGGGGAGACGGACAATACGCGAATTTTCGGCGATTGCCTGTAAGATACTCTGACGGATCCACCACACAGCATAGCTGATAAACTTGAAACCACGCGTCTCATCAAAGCGTTTGGCAGCCTTAATCAAACCCACATTGCCCTCATTGATCAAATCTGGCAGACTGAGACCTTGGTTTTGATACTGTTTGGCCACGCTGACCACAAACCTCAGGTTAGCTTTGGTTAAACGCTCCAACGCCTGTTGGTCGCCCTGTTTGATACGCTGGGCCAGTTGCACCTCCTGCTCGGGAGTAAGCAACTCCTCACTGCAGATATCCTGCAGATACTTGTCCAACGACTTGATATCGCGGTTGGTAATAGAATGTGTAATCTTCAGTTGTCTCATACTCGTCTCACTTAGTTGACACCTTTTTTCAATTTCAATAACGCAGAAAAAAATAATTTGTTACGTAGCATTGTATTTTTTTGGAAAAATATTTTTTGCATCGGAATTTTATTTTCTTTTTTGTTGTAATTTTGCAACCGAAAACAATAAACGCATTCATAATGCGTTATATACTGAAGAAAAAAAAACAACCTCAAAAAAAAAGATAAACCCTATGAAAAAAGCAAAATTTCTTTTACCCATGCTGGGTGCTCTCCTTCTCGGTGCCTTCGCCACTTCGTGTGAGCCTGAGCACGTGCCCGTAGCCATCGAGAGTTCCAACACCCGTGTCATGCAGCAGACCATCTATTGGAACCAGTGGCAGGCCGATGTCAACTACATGTACGTCACCCTGGATTGGAACGCCATCACCGAAGACGTCCTCAACTATGGCTCCGTCGTAGCCTACGTCTATGACGGCGAACGCCAGTGCCCGCTGCCCCATGTCATCCCCATCACCTACACCACCAACACCGGTGACGTCACCGTGCCCGAGAACCTGCGTTTTGACCTCGAACCCGGCAAGATTACTTTCATCATGCAGGACCTCGACGGCCTCCTACCTACTGGTCTTGAGAACACCGCACCCATTGTCTTCCGTGCTGTGGCTACCGTACCGGTACAATACCTAGTAAAGAAGTAACATTAACATTGAACAAAAAGAAAAGGCGCAGACATCTGCGCCTTTCTTATTTGCTTTACTTGCCTGTCCGCTTGTAAGCCTTCAACGTATTCTGCAGCAGACTCACGATAGTCAGCGGGCCTACGCCGCCGGGAACAGGTGTTACCCAGCTGCATTTGGCATCGACTTCCGAGTGCTTCACGTCACCAATGATGCGGTAACCGCTCTTCTTCGTCGCATCAGGGACACGATGGATACCCACATCGACTACCACAGCTCCCGGCTTCACCATGTCACCCGTAACAAATTCGGGACGACCAATGGCCACCACCAGGATATCAGCCTGACGGGTCAACTCGGCCAGATTCTGGGTTTTGCTGTGGCACATCGTGACTGTACAGTCGAATCCCTTGCGGCTCAACAGGTTGGTCACCGGAGTACCCACGATGTTCGACCGACCTAGAACCACACAGTGTTTGCCGGCAGTCTCGATACCATAACGTTTGAGCAACGTGCAGATACCCATAGGCGTGGCAGGAACAAAACACTCTTCGCCCAACACCATGCGGCCAACATTGACCGGAGTGAAGCCATCGACGTCCTTGTCGGGCGAGATGGCGTTGATAATCTTCTGCTCATCAATGTGCTTAGGCAAAGGTAGTTGCACAATGAAACCGTCGATATCAGGGTCGTTGTTAAGGAACTCGATGCTCTCCAGCAACTGACGTTCGGTGGTTGTCTCGGCCATACGGTAGACACTCGAGGTGAAGCCCACCTCGTGACTTGACTTCTCCTTACTGGCCACATAGGTCATACTGGCACCATCGGTGCCCACAATTACAGCGGCCAAATGAGGTGCGCGCTTGCCTTCTGCAGTCAACTGCCGCACCTCGTTGGCTATCTCTTCCTTGATTTGCAGGCCTAAGGCCTTGCCATCCAATAACTGAGTCATATCGTTAGTTTTATCTTCTTCTTCTCATCGGCAACTTGCCACCGTTCTTACTCACCATCTTCATCATCTTGCGCGTGTCGTCGAACTGCTTGAGGAAACGGTTGAGCTCCTGGATAGTACAGCCACTGCCGGCGGCAATGCGCTGTTTACGACTCCCATTGAGGCACTGCGGATGCTGCCGTTCGTAGGGTGTCATCGAGCCAATCATGGCCTCGATGGGCTTGAAGGCATCGTCACCGATCTCCACATTCTTGGTCAACTTGTCCATACCCGGGATCATGCCCATCAGATCCTTCATCGAACCCATCTTCTTGATTTGCGCCACCTGCGACAGGAAGTCCTCGAAGTTGTACTCGTCGCGCACCAATTTCTTCTGGATGCGGCGGGCCTCCTGCTCGTCGTATTGCTCCTGGGCGCGTTCGACGAGGCTCACCACGTCGCCCATGCCCAGAATACGGTTGGCCATACGGTCGGGGTGGAACACATCGAGGGCGTCCATCTTCTCGCCGATACCGACAAACTTGATGGGTTTTTGAACTGTGTAACGGATCGTCAACGCCGCACCGCCACGGGTGTCGCCGTCGAGCTTGGTGAGCACCACACCGTCGAAATCAAGCCTGTCGTTGAAGGCCTTAGCCGTATTGACGGCATCCTGGCCGGTCATCGAGTCGACCACAAAGAGGGTTTCCTGTGGCTGCAGCTCGCGTTTCAAGGCAGCAATCTCATCCATCATCTGCTCGTCGACCGCCAGACGGCCTGCCGTATCGACAATCACCACATTGATTCCCTTGAGCTTAGCCTCCTTGACGGCATTCTTTGCGATCTGGACCGGATTCTGATTTCCTTCCTCAGTGTAGACCTGCACGCCGATTTGGCCGCCCAGCGTCTGCAACTGACTGATAGCAGCAGGACGGTAGACGTCGCCCGCAACCAGCATGACACTCTTGGCACGCTTGGTACGCAGCATATTGGCCAGCTTGGCCGAGAAGGTGGTTTTACCCGAACCTTGCAGACCTGCAATCAATATCACCGCCGGTTGACCCTTGACGTTGATGTCCACAGCCTCCGAACCCATCAGCTCGGTCAGCTTCTCATGGACAATCTTCACCATCAACTGGCCGGGTTCAATGCTCTGGATGACGTTGCGACCCATCGCCTCAGCCTTCACCTTGTCGGTGAATTCCTTGGCAATCGGATAGCTCACGTCGGCGTCCAGCAGGGCCTTGCGCACCTCCTTGACGGTCTCCGCCACATTGATATCGGTAATCGACCCTTTGCCACGGAGGGTGTGTAACGCTTTCTCTATCTTGCTACTAAGGTTCTCAAACATGATCTGCAGTACATTAAAACCGTCTGCAAAGATACAAAAAAAAAGGGACATACCGAAGGTTTTTTTACCCATTTCCCACGACCTCGCAAGACGGTAGCTCTGCCGTCGACAAAGCGACAACGGGCAGCTGACTCCCCTACCCGACACATAGTCGCCGAGTTCGAACACAATGCAGGGCATCGCCATCGTACTCGCAATTAAGTCGCGCACGACCTAATTCGTATCATCACCGTACCTACACCGAGTGATGTCCGACAAAAAGCGGACAACAGTCGGAGTTGATACGGTGTTGAGTCGGAGTTGATACGGTGTTGATATTGACTTAGAGACAGTTAAGTATTACTTACACTACTAGCTTATTGATATTCAGATGGTTAAATGGTATCTAGATACCTATTTCGGCAACGGGTGTTACCTTGGGGTTTCGTCTGCGGAAGGGTCTGAATGGAGGTCATCAGGGTCGATAAAGTTGCAATTAAATCGTGCACGATGTATTTTTCGACCTTCAAAAACGGACACAATAAACGGCGCCCTCTCGCGTTATTAAAACAATGAAAAAGTACCTGACAAGAGCGACTACCGAGGCTGACTGCGACGCTGTGATGGCCATGTACGACCATTCGCGCTCCCTGATGCGGGCCAATGGCAACACGACGCAGTGGACAGGCTATCCCACTCGGCGTCAGTTGGATGCCGACATGGCGGCAGGGGTGTCGTTCGTGCTCACGGACGGCACGATGCCGGTGGGCACCTTCGCCCTGGTGGCCGGCGAGGAACCTACCTACGGCCTGATCGTACACGGGCGTTGGATCGACACCGTGACCCCCTACGCCACCATCCACCGTCTGGCCAAAGCGCCTGGTGTAGAAGGCATTGCCGAGGCAGCATTCGCTTTTGCCAAGGGTCGTTACCGCCACCTGCGCATCGATACCCACGAGAGCAACCGCGCCATACGTCACCTGGCCGACCGCGAAGGGTTCGTACACTGCGGCACAGTCTTCATGGGCGACGGCACCGAACGGCTGGCATACGAGTGGTGGCGTTGGGACGAAGTGGAGGCATCGTTGCGTGAATGGATTGAAAACGAAGTGCTTCCTTGCTATGCAGCCTTCGATACCGCCCACCGTGCCGACCACGCCCGTCGCGTCATGGCGCGCGCCATGCTGATGGAACCTGCCCCGACCACCTATGTCGCTGCGGCAATGCACGACCTAGGGCTGGCCGAAGGGCGCGAGGTGCACCACCTGACCTCGGGGCGTATCATACGCAACTGCAGCGCTTTGCAGCAGTGGTTCACACCCAACGAGGTCGAACTCATGGCCCAGGCCGCCGAAGACCACCGCGCCTCGGCCCAGCGTCCGCCGCGTTCACGGCTGGGCATGGTCATCGCCGAGGCCGACCGCGACGTGGAGCCCGAGAGCATTGTGCGTCGCACGGTCGAATACGGCCTCAGCCACTACCCCGAGCTGAACCGCGAAGGGCATTGGCAACGCACGTTGGAGCACCTGCACGAGAAGTATGCCGAGGGCGGTTACATCAAGCTTTGGCTCGACGACTCGCCCAACCGCGAGCCGCTTACCGAGCTGCGTGCCCTGATTGCCGACGAGCCACGCCTGCGCAGTCTCTTCGACAAGCTCTATCAAACGGACTCATTATCTGTATAAATACCTAACCTGTAAAGAAATGAATACTGTCTTGATCATCCTGGCCTTCGTCTGCATGCTGGTGGGCGTGGTGGCCGTCTTCACACCGGTACCGCCGGCAGTGCCGGTGGCATGGGCTGGCCTGCTGTTGGCCCGACTGAGCGGCTATGCCGACATCAGCAACGGATGGCTCATCTGGAGCGCCGTCATCGGGGTGCTGCTGATGGTGCTCGACTACGTGTTCCCGCTGCTGACCACGCGTAAATTCGGTGGCACAAAGTATGGTGTCTGGGGATGTATGGTGGGGTTGCTGCTGGCAATTGTGGGACTGCCTTTCGGCCCCGGAGGCCTGGTGGGTGTCTTTTTCTGGCCCTTTGTGGGAGCTTTCGCGGGCGAGTTCATCAAGCAGCATGAGTTTCACCCTGCGCTACGCGCCGCCGTGGGGTCGTTCCTCGGCATGATGGCGGGCATCGTGGTGAAGGTGATCTACTGCCTGGTGCTGATTATCGTCGTCACTATCAAGCTGTTCTAGCTCACTCTACGCCGGCGAGGCTCATTAGGGAGTGGACGGGAGCCACGGGTTCGAGCACCTGACGTCCTCCGAGAGCGGGCAGCTCGACCAGGAATACAAACTCCTTGATGCGGATACGACGGCCGCCGATGGTCTGCTGCTGCAGCGAGTCGACGATACCTTTCACGGTGCCGCCGGTGGCCAGCAGGTCGTCGAGGATGGTGACATCTATGCAATCGCCGTTGGCAGGGGCGGCCTCGAAGTCGCTCCGACGGTAGAAGACCTCGTCGCTGCCGTATTCCTTTTCGATTTCAACCCTCACCAAATCACCCTCGGCGAAGGGCAGTTTGCCTTTCTTGCGGAAGGGCACGATGGTCTGCACGTGGTCGCTGACGCTCAGCAAGGGGGCGGCAAAGAGGAAGCCACGGGCCTCGACGGTAGCTACCGTGGGGGCTGTACACCAGCGGTCGATCTGGGCAATGGCTTCACGAAAGACAGCTTTGTCATGCAAGAAGGGCAGCACATCGATGAAGTCGATGCCGGGTTTGGGAAAATCAGGGTAATGCTTGATGACGTTCTCGAACATATTTCTTGGTATTATTGATTCTATAAACTACAAAGCCCAAATGACCAAGCCTCCACAAATGACAGCGCCACTGACAAGGAGGTCGATGAGACAGTAGCCCATGATGTCTTTAGCGCTGAGCTTGGCGATGGCCAAAGCCGGAAGCGCCCAGAAGGGTTGGATGAGGTTGGTCCAAGCATCGCCCCAGGCGATGGCGATGCCAGTGAGACCCGGGTCGACACCAAGGTCGGCGCCGGCGGTGAACATGATGGGGGCTTGGATGGCCCAATGGCCGCCACCGCTGGGGACAAAGAGGTTGAGCACAGCGGCACAGAGGAAGGTAAGCAGCGGGTAGGTGACGGGGTTACTGATGCGAATACAGGCGTCGGCGATGACCGTACCCATGCAGATGCCGCTGGCTCCGATGCCGGTGATGATGCCCATGATGCCCGCATAGAAAGGGAACTGGAGGATGATGCCACTGGCGCCGGAGGCAGCCTTGCCGAAAGCACGCACGTAGGCCACCGGAGTGCCATGGAGCAACAGTCCCAAAGCCAGAAAGATCATGATGACAGCCCCGAGGTCGAGGTTGCCACCTCGGAAGCCAAGACGTACCACAAGGAAGACAATGAACATGAGTGCAATGAGCCACGAGAGCACCGGACTTTGCTCCAATCGCTGGGCGGGAGTCTTTTCTGTATGGGATGATGAGGGTTTGGTGTCTGATTCCTGGTCGTCAAGCAAGGCGGGATTGACGGTGACGGCACCCTGACGGGGATGCATAAGGGTGTTGGCCAAGGTGATACCCACGATGGTGAGGAGCACCATGACGAGGTTGTGTGGGTCGAGGATGGTCTGTGCCACGGGCACAGGACTGGTCAAGGCGCCGTTGGTGGCGATGGTAAGGGCTTCGCCGGGGGTGGCCATGGTGAGCGGTATCGAGCCCGAAAGGCCTGAATGCCACACCACAAAACCACTATAGGCCGAGGCGATAAGGAGGCGATAGTCGACTCCTTGCAGCTGACGTGCTATCTCCTTGGCAAAGATGACGCCCACGATGAGGCCGAAACCCCAGTTGAGCCAGCAGGCCAGTGCCGAGACAACAGTGACCAATGCAATGGCTGCCGACGGTGTACGAGGTACACGGGCCAGGGCGGTGATGAGACGTTTGACAGCAGGTGCCGAGGCCAATGCCGAGCCACATACCAGCACCAAGGCCATCTGCATGGCGAAAGCCAGCAGGTTCCACACGCCCCCACCCCAATGTTCAACCACCTCCAAAGGGGTCTGATGGCAGATAGGCATGGCCAACAGGGCCGCCACAAAGGTCAGTACAATGGCGAAGATAAAAGGCTCGGGCAGCCAACGCTGCACCAATCGCACGCAAAACTTGATCATAAGGCTGCTACCACTTCATCAATTCCCGTATCTTGCGAGGGATGTCGGTGTTCTGCTGGATGCCTGTGAAACGCTCGGCACCGGGACCAAAGGCGAGGACTGGAACCATACAGCCCGTGTGACTGCCCCAGTGGTAGCGAACATCATTGGTACCAGCCTCGATGTCGCCATCGGGCAAGGTGAGACCACCCGTCTCGTGGTCAGCCGTGACAACGACAAGGGTTTGGCCGTCCTTCTCGGCCCAGTCGAGCACTGCGTGGAGCATCAGCTCGAAATCGGCCAACTCAGCACGCATATAGGCCGAGTCGTTGTTGTGGCAAGCCCAATCGATTTGAGAGCCTTCGATCATCATGGTGAAGCCTTTGGGATTGCAGCTGAGGAGCTCGATAGCCTTCATGGAGCAAGGACGCAGCACGTCACCACGCTCGGGTTCGGCCAGCGGGTCGCCGTCGTAGAGAAGACCCACCAGACGGTCACCGGTGAAAGCCAGGGCGCTATCGAGTGAACGGACGACGGTGTAACCACGATGGGTCAACGTGTCGAGCGGTGAAAGACCGTCTTTACGATTCTCCGGGAGGAAGTACTTGTAACCACCACCAATCATAACTTCATGACGGCACTGGGCCAGCTGGAGGCTTAGCGTGTCGTACATCTTACGGTAAGGCACATGACCATAGGTGGAGGCAGGGGTCGCATCCATGGCATCACTGGTGACGACAAAGCCCGTCGAAAGGCCGGCATCGGCAGCATCGTCAAAGATGGTGCGGTAACGTGTCGAGTCGGGGGCCCAGTTGACGTGGTAATTCTCCACCTTCTGACCAGTGGTCAGAGCGGTACCTCCTGCCGACGAGTCGGTACGGTATTTGTTGAGCGAGTAGGTGCGTGAGAAACCGGTCACGGGAAAGCGGAGGAAAGCCGAGTTGTCACCTTTGGAAGCCACCACCGACGCGTAGACCTGGGCTACGCCCATACCGTCGCCGACAATAAGGATTACATTCTTGGGGCCCTTCTCTGGCTGTGTGCAGCCCGTCATAAGGAGAACGGCGGCCATGAACAACGGGAATATCAGTCGTTTCATTATACAATATATTATATCTTATTTGCGGTGCAAAATTACAAAAAAAAAAGTGGAAGAGCAAGGATGCTCTTCCACTTTTTTATACCCGAATGGGTGGGTTACTTCACGATGAGCTTGCGGATGGCCTGAGTGCGCTCGCCCGTGATGCGGACGAAGTAGGCACCCTTGGCATAACCCGTCAGGTCGATCGTGAGAGTCTCGTTAGCATTGGTGCTGAACACCTCGCGGCCGTTCATGTCGACAACGCTGATCGTGGCCTCACCCTCGATGCCGCCG
>JAEEGL013631623.1_pt1 | contig 18661 bp, 8 predicted proteins | sample 9134231 | NCBI WGS metagenome assembly JAEEGL01 (sample SAMN16246548, study PRJNA631951) | gut metagenome | biome: gut microbiome; feature: rumen; material: fiber-attached | host: Bos | place: Iran: Karaj | collected 2018-10 | reverse complement strand
TTCACCCGTTTGGCATAATTCTTATAGTATACGCCGAAATCATCCTCCTTCCCCGTATCCGCAAACTTGGGGATTTCCGTGAGGGATACACAGTAGAGCGCCTGATAGCAGGAAATAGCGTAGCGGGAATACTCTTTGTCAGCCACGACCTCCGGATCGAAGCCAAGGTCCCCCGCCTTAAAGAAGGTTTTGATATCCGCCAAGCTCTGATCATTGAGGATCCCTTCCTCTACCTCGGGATGTATGCCCCAGAAGACGAGGGTATAGGCGCAATCCTCGTCCCCGTCGCCTGCCTCGGACAGGGAAAGGATCTTCTTTGAAAGGTCGGTCAGCAGATAGGGGCGGGCCTTCTCGAATGCAGTATTCAGGACCGCGCTCATCTTCTCCTTATCCCCCTCCGACGATTTCCGCAGAGCTTCAAAAACATCAATATCCAGTTTGTCCGCGCACTTTTCCTCCACATCCCTGCGGTTGCGTTCCAGGATACTATCCCGGAAAATCTTGCTCATGACGGCAACGCGGCCTTCCCGTTCCGCCCTGGTGCCCAGGGTTTTCATTTTGAGGGAGGCAGCTCTTCCCCGCTCCGCCGCCACGGCCTTCATAGCGGCATCATAGAGGGAATAGAAGATCGCATCATAAACATTATTCTCATCACTGTCGGAGCACCGGAAGTTAAGAGACTCATAGAGTTCTTCCTTCTCTTCCGGGCTGGCGCAGAGGTAAATGGCGGGTTCGGCGGTATTGGAATGCTTCTTCTTTTCCAGGATCTCGACTTCATGCTCCAGAGCCTTGCAGATATCCTCCAGGCTGTCAAACAACCGCTCATACTGCCGGATGATGGCGTTGAGCCTGTTCAGCACGTCGCCCAGCACAACGGTCAGAGCTTTGTTATCCCGGTAACTGTCGATGCGGAGCTTTTGTTCCGAGGATTTCTGCAGATACTCGCTGCGGAATTGATTCAGCTTGCGGCTCTGCCCCGCACGGACCGCAGCCGTCTCCACCACGTTTTCGGTGCTTGCCAGATCGTATGCGTTTTCAAAATACTGATTGATCTGCTTGATCGCCGCATTGCTTGCCGCCGAGCTGTTTTCGTAGGCTCCCCGGATCATATCCCTCAGGCGATAGAGCATCACGCGGACGGCCAGGGGATGCACGATGGAATTTCCATGCTTGATCAGCTTCATGATGTTCCAGTCTGCGTCCGCATTCAGGGGCTTGGTCAGATCGTCAGGGATGATGGACATGACCATGCTGCTGCGCAGCAGCATGATGCGGTCGTTCACCTCGTCCACATAAGCCTTCAGCGCGGTTTCGTTTCTGGTCACATAGTTGACGATATTCTTGTCCTTCAGGTGCTTTTCCGTTACCATGGCGTCGTTGCCCTTGGCTACGATCGTGGGATCATCCCGGATCTTGTCCAGGATAAAGCTGTTTACGAACTCAAAGAACGTCTCCGCCCGGTCCAGCTTTTTCCCGTCCTCGTCGGTTTCCGTGGTAGCCCGGCTGATGAAGATGAACTTTCGGTTGCCGGACTCCAGAAGAGTCTGTACCGTGGCAAGGAAGTGGGCGCCGCGATCCAGAGGCTTGATATTGGGATCGATCTCCATCATCCGCCGGTTCTCGGCGTCAGCCAGCTTGAATTCGTCGTCCATCAGCGTCCATACGTCGCTGATGGACTCAATGGTGGCCCGCTTGCTGCAGTAATCCACCAGATCCTGATAGGGATAAACGATCTGCGAAGCGCCAACGCTGCCGTACAGGGGCTTACCGTCTTCCCCGATCACCGTGATGATCGCGTTGTCCTCTCTGGAATCCCCGGCATCGGTAATGGGAGAATAGACCTGCATATAAGCCGCTGTGGTCATCAGGCGCTTATACTCTTCCTGAGAAGCCATCACCATATGCCTGCTGTTGATGTTGTCCACGAAGAAGATGAAATCAAAGGGTTTTTTCCCGGCGTTGCCCCGATCCGCTCCGCTGTCGAAGAGATTGTCGATGCGCATATTGATCTCATCCGCAGTTGGATCGTTGGACAGGGTCACCTTGTTGATGGCGTTGAGTTCCTTCAGAGATGCATAGGCATTGGCATACATGCTTTCCCTTTGGATCGCGCTGGGGTTCGTATCCATAAAGATATCCGGCAGAGCAAAGAGGCCGCGGATGATGACCTCGCCGCCGTACTCCCTACGGATGAAATCCCGAAGGAACAGCGCGGTTTGGAGGAACATGCCGGAGCCGGTCCCTCCGGCAAAGGAGGAGATGATCATGATGCGGAAATTGCTGGGTTCCACATCCCCGCGGGAGATCTTCAAAGCCCTGATGGCTTCACGGAGGACGCCGATGCGGTTGGAGGATACCGTTTCCGCAAAGGCCAGCCGGGACAGAGCGCGGATCTGTCCCGCGCCTTTGATCATATTATGCTGCTTGAGGGACGCATTGTCCGGGAACCAGTCCTGCCAGTTATCGATATCCCGCAGATACTGCTTCACCGACATTTCCCGACTGGTATAAACGATGGGCAGTCCGTCCACACCGCCCCAGCTTCCATCGGTGTCAAAGCCAACGATCTGGACATTTTCGTCCGCATCGCGGATCAGATTTCGAACTCTGGCCGCGATCTCGCATCCGGTTCCCCCTAAGCCGACCAGCAGAGTCTTGATTGCCATTTTTCACCCTCCATATCTAATCATTCTTACTTTTCCAAATACAGATAAACCTGGCATACGCTGTATGTCGCATCCGGGCTGTCCACAAACGCGGCGCGCGGCGCCAAAGTCTTCCACTGTGCGTTGCCAAAGGGCATAACTCCCAGGGCCCGAAAACGCACAGCCTTCATCTCATCCAGCGGCTCGCTCACCATGCCGGAAGCCTTGGAGAGCTTCGCACATTTCAGCCGAATGGTCCTCCGATTGCCCAAACCGCCCGCGGCATGAAAATAAATGCCGTTGATCCTTTTTACATCGGTAAGGAAGGGGCACAATGCGCTCAGGCACCACAGGGTCTGGGAATTCCAACCGTTCACCGCACCGGAAACGATCATTCCCTTGCGCACGCCCAGGTTGAACGCGATCCGGTTGGAATAAACGAAACGTTTCTTCACCAGATGGCCCACAATAAAGGCCAGGATCGCCGCCGGGATCAGATAATTGAAAATCAGTTCCCTGATCAGATCCCTCGCGATCACGATATCCGCACTGTCTGAGCTGCCCGCAAATTCCAGGGTGATCGTCAGCGTCCCGGTGGGAATGAGATAGGGGATCAGCCAGGCCCACTTCCCGTACTGGGGGATCAGGCGGATCCGTCCGTCGGCGCCGATTTCCTGAAGGCAGGTCAGCCGTTTGCTGTAGATCCCGTTGAGGCGGATGTCCAGCTCCGCAGCTTCCACCGCCGTTTTCCCCAGAAGCACACCGTCTGCGCTGAGTTCAAAGCGGGCCCCGTCCATATTGTCGCCAAGGGCCGTGCGGAGGATGCTGTCTGCGTCGACGCCGATGGCGCTCACCCGATATTCAATGGGCTTGATATACAGCGACGCGGTGACGGACGCAACGCCGGCAAGGATGCCCTTGACCTCCACCGCCCCCATGGGGATGGTGGTGACAGGGTCACGGTACAAAGGGGTAAAGCTGATCGCCCCGTCCGCCTCATGGACGATCTTCCCGGGCATCTCCGTCTCAATGGAAAACGGCAGCTTCGCCACTTGGTCAGCGGGAAGGGGCATTCCATTCTCATAAATCACGAAACGGATGCTTTGTGTATTCTTCTTCAGTTCATCGATGGTCAGTGTGAAATTGTCCGGTGCTTCGATTCCGATGCTGTATACAACCGGTCTGGCAGGGGTAAAGGTCCCCGTGGTGAGGCGGATGGCGCTGGAGCCCTTGATCTCCACCTCGGCGGTGATCTCCGTGAGGCAATTGTGCAGTTCAACGCCGGTCAGCGTCAGGTCGGAGCCGGTGTTCTCCAGCACGGAGCTGCCGTTCTCCAGCACGGACACCCGAAACGTGGTATCCGCGGGCAGCAGGCTGATCGGTACCTCCACGCCGGTCCCGATCTCAAACAGCTTGCAGACGACGTCGATTTGATCGCCTTCATGAAGGCTTCCCGCATCCGAGGACACATCCACATTCATCCCGTTCACAACGGCAAACATCCGCAGCTCCAGAGCCGGTTCGAACATGATTACCAGGTCCTTGGGATTGACGCTGTCGGTAAAATGAATGGTATAGGACCCGGCCCCGATGTTCCTCTCTCCGTTGTTGAGCAGGAATGCTCTGCCCAGAAGCGAGTCGTCCCGCCCGCCATCGGGATACCAAACGGATACGTTTCTGTCCACCTTCAGCGCGCCACCGTCCGTATAGCTGATATCCGCGATGTCCACATCGCTCTTCTGTGACAGCACCGCAATATTCAGAAGCGGCACTGCGGACGTGATCTCAATGGTGTCTTTCTTCTTTTTGCGGATATCCTTTCGTTCCAGCAGGGAACGGCCGGAAACCCGGCTGGCGATATCCGACATCACGCTGACGATGCCCTTCGCCCCGGCGGACGAGTAGACATAGACGCCCTTCTGCCGATCCTCCTGAGGCTTCGGAGCGTTTCTCCCGATGGCAAAATAGCTGACTTGGGGATAGGATCCGTTGGGCATCGGGGTGGATATGATCTGGTTCATCCGCTTGGTCAGTTCGGCGTCGCTGATGCCGGAACCGTTATAGTCCTGGAATTGACCGTCGGTGAAGATCACCAGCCAGTATTCCGTATTCGGTTCCGGATCCTCTACCTCCGCGAGCTTTTTGAAAGCGATCTCCACCGCGGAGTAGGGCGTACCGCTGTAATCCACATGGTTTCGGATGCTGTCGACCGATTGCTGGATCATCCCGGATGAGAGGTCCAGTTCGCGGGGCTCCATTCGCGGATTGCTCTCAGCCTCGCTCATATAAGTGATAAACAGCCGGTCGTTGCTGTTCAGAAGCCCGCAGAACGCCTGCATGGCATAGTTCGCATAAGACCATTTGTCCCCGAGCATGCTCCCCGAATCGTCATAGACGACAGAGACGATCTTACGGATGTATAAGGATTCCGCAGAGGCGCGCTGAGGAAAAGCCCCCAGAAACAGGGCAAAAACGATGAGGGCTGAAAGCACCCTGGCGCTCCATCGTTTCATTCTGCCGTCCCCCTTCTTTGTACTGCTGATATCGTCTCCGTATGTTGGCGGCTGCCGCTCCTGCTCCGATCGGACGCAGGAGTCAGGCCTGCGCTTCCTCCCGGACGCCGTTCTTGCCGAAGAAATCGTCGATCACTTCCCGGTTGAGGCTCTTCTCCTTGAGCAGGAGGTCCACCAGCCGGTCGATGGCCCCGCGGTTCTCCGCAATGATCCTTCTGGCCCGCCGGAGCTGCTCCTGCATCAGGGTTTCGCCCTGCTCCTGATCATGCTCCTTGAACAGGGTATCGCCCATGCCGTAGTCCGTCAGGCAGGCGCGGATCAGATAACGGGCCTTCTTCAGATCGGAGCTGGCGCCGGTATTGGTACCGGAGGCTTCCCCGAAGACCTCCAGCTCTGCCGCCCGCCCCGCGAGGCATCGGCAGACCGAATCCTTGATCTCGTTGAAGGTGAGGGTCCCTTTTTTGTCCGCGGAGGTTTCCATGTATCCGCCGTAATCGCTGCGGGAAACAATGGTCATGAACAGGGGCTTCACGCCGCAGACCCAACTCACAAGGGCATGGCCGGCTTCATGATAGGCAGTCTGCCGCAGGGTATCGGGATCGAAATCCTTCACATCTCCGAAGCGGAAGCTGTCCAGCGCATCCAGGAAGGAGGCGGCGGAAGGCGCTTCATCCCCCAGGTTCCGCGTATAGTTCTCCACCATCATCTCGATATCCGCATTGCACATCCCGGCGGAGCGCTCAGCCATATTTCGGACGATGCCCTCATGCGCATCTCCGAAATCGATGCTGTGCCGCTTCAGGCAACGGCTGAAGAGCTCAAACCTGGCATCCGTATCCGGGAGGGCCACATAAAGCCGCCGGTCGAAGCGCCGGACAAAGGCCGGGTCGAGGACGCGGCCGTCATCCCCTTCGATTTCGTAGTTGGTGGCCGCCAGGATGAATACCGGCCGCTTTTCATCCGTGATAAAACCGTCCATCTCCGCCAGCAGCGTGTTCAGCGCATCCTCATTGTGGGAGGTGGAGACGCTGCCGGTCCTGCGGCGGGCTACGGCGTCCACTTCATCGATGAATATCACTGCCGGAGCATAACGCCGGGCCTTCTTGAAGATCTCACGGATATTCTGCTCCGTCTGTCCCACCAGGCTCCCGAAGAAGGAGGTAGCCGTCGTGGGCAGGAACATGGCGTTGGAGCTGTTGGCCAGGGCCTTTGCCAGCATGGTCTTTCCCGTTCCCGGAGGGCCGTAGAGCAAAATGCCCTTCGGGATCTTTTCTCCCGACAGCAGGTGCTTCCGGGGATCGGCCAGGATATCGCTGATTTCCATAAGGGCCTTCTTGGCGGTATCACAGCCCACGATATCGCTGAACTCCACGCCGCTTCCTTCACCGCCCTGGGCAACGGCCTGGTAGTCCTCCCCATTCACGGCGGTTTTCAGCCGCAGCGCGGCAAAGCTGATCTCGATCTCGCCCTTAGCCCGCGCATACTGGGCGCAGTTGTAGCTCAGGAACTTCCCCGTGCGGCCCAGGCGGTAGATGGAATTCCCGATCAGCGCATTGAGGGAGAATTCCTGCAGGCACCGGGTGATCGCTTCCGTTCCCGCGCCTGCTTCCAGAACGTCCCGGACGCCCCGGGAAAGGAGGGTGGAAAAATCGAACTTCCCATGCTCCCCGCTGTCCAGCAGGTAGATCGGGATCTCGGGATAGAATTCCAGCAGGTATTCCAGCATTTCCATGCCCCGGGAGCGGATGTCCTCCGCATCGGCAGGCATCCGTTCCTTCCTCTCGAAGCCGACGAAGGGATCCAGCAGGACAAAATCCGTCACCCCGCGCAGGCGCTTTTTGAAGGCCGCAGTGTCCGTGGTGGCATGGAATTCCAGATATGGCATCCCCGCCGAAGCCAGCGCTTCGCTGCTTTCGGCGAAAACCATGGCCTGCATCCCCTTGGTCTGGTGGAAAAGGCTGTAGATCTCGTTCTCTGTCTCCGGCACTTCCACAGTGAGATGGATCCGGGTCAGCTTGCTCAGGTCGCAGCCGGGACGCATTTGAAGCTGCAGGACAGCGTCCTGGATCTCCTTGACCACGGCGTTCCTGGCCAGGCCGCGCAGGGTCCGCGCATCCGCCGCGGCCCCGCCTGCATACATGATGAGGGCCGGAAGATTGATCTCGTCGAAGGTCACGGTGATGCCCGTCGCGGTTTTGAACAGGTCCAGCTGAAGCCTGATCTCATCCCGCACGATCTCCATCAGCACATAGGGCTCCAGATGGTTGAACATGATGATATGCCCGTTGGCCATCCGGGTGGTGATGCTCTCGGGAAAGGCCGTCTCTCTGTCCTGCATGCCGGTCTTTTTCTCGCTGCGCAGGGCGTTGATGAGCGCGCTGCGGGGGATGCCGGACAGGTTGCGGATGTCCGTATTGTCGTAGAGCTCACTGCCCACGTTGGTGGTCATGATGACCGTAGTATCCCGGAAGGATACCTGCCGCTTGACCTTGTGATCCATCATCGTCCCGGAATCCAGGATCTGAAGGAAGAGATGGATCGTGTTGATATGGGCCTTTTCGATCTCGTCGAAGATAAGGATGCCGTTGGGATTCTGCCGCACGAAGCCGGTCACGACGGCCTCTTCCCCGTGATCCCCGTTGAACTTGAGATTCGCCAGATTGTCGGAATACTCGCTCATATCCACGACCTTGACCTTCCGGCCGCTGAGCTCCCCGAATTCCCGGGCAAGGTAGGTCTTGCCCACGCCGGAGGGTCCCATGAAAAGGAAGGTCGAGATCGGGCCCTTTCTCTTCTCGTCGTAGCGGGCGAACATCTCGCCTTCGAAGAAGCCCTGGGTGAGCTCATTCACCGCATGATGCTGTCCTCGCACCTTCGACAGCAGCACCTCACGGTCGGAAGCCAGCTTCTCCGCCACCTCCGTCAGCGTCATACGCCGCAGAGGATCCTCGTCTTTATCCTCCGGGGCCTTCCGGGGTTTTTCAGACGTTCTCTCCGCCGCGGTGGTTTCCGGCATGCCCGGCCCTCCTTCCGGCGCTTTTGCCGCTGCCGTGCCCGCTTCTTCCTTCTCAGGCTCGGGCTGGCGCGACCTGCGCCGCCACCAGGGGGATTCTGCCGAAGGCTTTGTTTCATCTGCGGTCTCCGGCCTTTTCCTTTTTCCCTGGATCCAGTCTCTGGCCTGCAGGCTGTCGATCGTATCCGGCTTAAGCTTCGAAAGGTCCGCCTCTTCCACTGCCTTCGTACTCACGGCAAAGGCAGAAGGGTCCAGTTCTGCCGCCCCTCCCGCCAAGCGGATCGCTTCCTTTACCCGGTCGCGGAGGGAATCCTGGGGCTGGTCCCCGGAGAAGAAAAACTTGCACTGGAAAGAACCGTTCCGTTCCATAACGACATCCCTGGTCCGGAACTCCTTCGTCAGGGCCTCGGCCAGCTTATCCCAGGAAACACTGACGTTGATATCCTTCAAAACGATAGAAATTTGATAAACCATATTTATTCCCCTGGCTTTTGCAAGCGCTCCCGGATACACGATCCGGGAGCAGCCCTTTTCTTATACTCTTGTCGGATCCTGATGGGATCTCAGCCGTAGATCGCGTTCATAAGGGGCTTCTTGGCTTCGTCAATGAGCTTCAGGCTGCGGACCAGCAGCTCAAAGCACTCCTCATCGGCGGAGCTGGGATCCAGAATAGCATCGGTGAAAACCATCAGGTCGTTATCCTTATCGACAGCGAACTTCACATAGCGGAAACGGGCGTTCAGCTGGTTGCAGGCCAGCACCACATCCACGAACTTCTCCTCGGGAACGGATTCGATCAGGGTCATCAGCTGGACGTGCTCGCCATCTTCTCCCCCGAAAATCACATTGGTCTTTCTGCCGTTGTAAGGAAAAGCCACCAGGGTTTCGTCATCCATTTCCTTCACCTGGAAGGTCAGATCCTTGGATTTCAGATTCGCAATGAACAGCTCGGCACAGGTATTCATGTGAGTTCTCCTTTCTAATATTCCAAATGTATCTGTTGTTGTGAGCCGATAATGTTGGCCATTTCGCCTTTATAAGGGCCGTTCGATCCGACAAGCAGTCATTTGTTTCTGTATTCATTACAATTATAGCACAGTCATTGACAGTTCTCAAGCTGTTTTGACACAAGATTTCCACCAGCCGCATCCTTGCCGTTCTGCCGGTGAGCACCGGTGCGGATCCGCCGTCATTTCCGTTCATGGAGCAGCTCCCGCTCTGTGATGAGCGCCGGCCTTTCTGCGCTGCTGCCGATATCCTCCGACAGGGACTCCAGGGCCCGCTGCAGCTTTTTCGCCTTTTCCCGGGTCTCTCCGGTAAGCAGCTCCAGGTTATCCCGCAGCAGCTCCAGGGCGGTGAGGAGATGCAGATTCGCAGCATTCCCTCCCGCCATATACTGCTTTGCCTCCAGCTCTGCCAGGTAATAAGCGGCTTCCCATTGTTTTTTCTTCAGCGCCTTCGTCAGGAATTCCGTCTTTTCCTCCGGGGAATCGCTGATTTTCCCCAGCTGCAGCCAGAGCCTGCCATCCATTCCGTTGTTGTAGACATCCTGTTTCACGGCCAGGCGATAGTGCTCCAGGGCCTGCTCCCTCCTTTCTGTCAGGCCCGGATCCCGCTTTCCCTCGTATTCCAGGTAGGTAGCCAGATAAAAGTTGGCGTCCCGCAGTTCCATCCCGGCAGCCAGCTCCAGCAGCTCGCGCATATATTGCTCCTCTTCGGAGTCGGGGGCATACTCATTGTTCGTCATTCGTTTCTCCATGAGCCGACGCCCCTCGTTGAGGGCGGCGAGAACATTGGAGGCTCCGATACCGGCCCGCCGATAGCTCCTGCACAGTTGCTCGGCCTTCTGTTCTCCTTCCGGACCGGCAAAATACACCTCCCCCTGCTCCAGCAGCTTTGCCAGGCTGTTGAAGGCCTTGAAAAAGCCCTGATAAGCCAAGCAGAAATAGGCGCGGTAAACGAAAAGCATGGTTTCCGCCTTCCGGGACTCCTTTTCGATGCAGCAGAGGCCTTCCAGCTCCGCCAGATGCTCGCGGAGCTCTTCGGACGCGAGCTTTTCCTCCGTTCGAAAGGCTGACCGGAAGCGTTCGATCCATTTGTCTGAGGTCCAGCCGATCTCAATAAGATAGGTAAACGCCCAGGCAGCGGAGGGCTTTGGCAGGGCCATCATGAAATAGTCCTCTGCACCGGAATCCGGGCCGGAGCGGGCCAGATAATTGCCGTATTCCATCGCGGCATCCCGGTTTCCGTTTTCCGCTGCCAGCTTCATCAGTGCAAAGCGATGGGGGCTGTCGTAGTCGCAGGTGATCGCCTCCGCATAGAGCCGTTCGGCAAAAAAACAAGGCAGATTGTATAAGGCAGAAAAGCCATGCTTCAGAAGGGCCAGCAGGAAGCTTACATATTCTCCCTGCTCTGCCATATGCTGAAGCGCATGCTTTTCCTCCGGAGCAAAAAACCGGAGGCTCAGTCGGGAGCAGAGAAGCCCGTACAGCTTCTTTTCGTTCCCGCAGGCTGCCACGGTATCCGCCACCATGCCCAGCTTCTCCCTCAGCAAAGGATCCTTCGCGCCGGAGCAGATTTCCTCCGCCAGCGCCTGGACCGCCCCCGTTCCCAGGGGGATATTGCCGGACAGGAGCTTCTGCAGCATATTGATCGTCGGATCCTTCTTCCCATCCACGAGTATGGGGAGATCCAGGACCACGGAAAAGAAACCGACGATATTTTTCGGCTGCGCATCCGCGCTCCCGCCTTCCCGGATGAAATCCGTGATCGCGCCGATAAAATCACGCAGGTTCAGATTGTCGTTCAGAGAAACGGACGATTCCATATACGAGCACCTCGCTGCCGTCCGTGGGCAGCATACCCGCGGGCGGTTCGGATAGGACAGGCGCCGCTGCTTCAGCGCCCGCAGCGCTGATCCGGCATACCAGCCTCTTTCTGACAGTATACCCCATTCTTCGGGATTGTCAAGCTGTTCCGATTCTTTTTTCTCTAAATATCAATAATTCCCGGAACTTTTTCTTGTTTTTTAAAAAATTCCTGTTGACATCCGTCCTGTCGTGGGCTATGATACGCTCACGGGGACGAAACGCCGGATATGGCGGCGTCCCTGCGTTCAAGTAACCAATGATGAAATCGGCGTGTGCGGATTGTCGCGCAGATTTTTCGCCTGATGAAGGCGAAAAATCTCAGGGATACTCTGTGTATTGCAAGATTTTTCTCGACATAATCAGGCGGCAAATATGCCGGCAAGACGTGCGCGGTGATTTCATCATCGGTTACTCAACGGGAGGTGTGGTGTTTACATGGAGGATGAGATCCTTTTCACCGTGGAATACGGCTTTCGGATCCGGCGAAGGGTGGATGCCCTGAGCGTGGAGCAGGCAGCAAGCATTCTCAGCGGCCGCAGGCAGCGCCGCTGCACCTCCGCGCTGAGGACGGGGGAACGGATCCTTTTGACGAGAGACACGATCCTCTGTCCCCATTGCGGCAAAGAAACCCCCGCTTACAGCCGCTATTCCCGCAGCCATCCCAGAAGGCTGCCCGAGAAGATCCCCGCGCCTCAGGTCAGGGACTGGAGCATCGGCTATTCGATGTTCCCCGAGGACAACGTGCTCGTGTTCAACAGGGTCTGGAGCAGCAGGAGCTTCCAATGCCCCCGCTGCGGGATGATAAGCCGAAACGGCGCCGGGGCTCAGGAGGTCAGCATCCGATGGGACGGAAAAAGCATCCTGATGACCGTCCCTGACCGCAGCTCCCAGGATCTTCAGGATTCCATGGAGCAGGCAGCGGCGGAGGGTTACCGTCTTTGCTTCCCTCTGTGGGAGACGGTGAGCTTCTGCCTGAAAACGGGCAGGACCGTCCTCACCGTGACGGACAGTCTGGAGCATCCGCTGAAGCAGCGGGATGTGAGCTTCCCCAACGTCCACTGGCGGGAGAGCTGCGTCTTCGGTATGCTTTCTTTCAGCGCGCTGGCCCGACGGAAGCTTTCCCAGTTTTTCGCAGCCCGATGGCCCGTTCCCCTGCCCTATGTCCACGGGGAGCTGGAGCCGGACCGCTTTCTCCTCATGACCCGTTTCCGCGGCTATGACCGGGCATTTTTCGATTTCCTGCCCACAGGGACCGACGGGGAGTTTGACCGCAGCTTCCGCAGCCTGGCCCACCGCATGCGGGATGCTGCGTTCCTTCCGAAGCTGTACGCTTCCTTCGGCCTGCCGGCAAAGAAGAGCATCCGTCGTTTCTTCTTTGCCAACCCCAGCTATTTCTGGTATGCCCGGGAAGCTCTGGTGTTCTGGGAGCTGCTGCGGGACGTGAACCGCTTTCACGCCTTTCTCATCTCCCGCAGAAGCCTCGAGGCGCTGGTGCTGCTCCACCGCTATCCTCACGCTGACATCTTTCTGCGGGACTACGCTGCGGGGAAAGGCTGCGACGGGCTCCTGCGCCTGCTGGAGCAGAGCTGCGATCTGGGCCGCATCTGGAGCTATGCTTCCCGCTATGCCATGGGAAGCGAAGCGCAAAAGCGCAGGGAGCGGGCCCGCTGGCGGGAGCCGGAGCACATCCTGCACGAGCCGCCGGGAGCCTTCACTCTCCCCATGCACCTCACTCGCCGGGATCTGAAGGTTGACGGTTATTCCTTCCGCTGGCTGCGGTCAGTGCCGGAATTCCGCGAGGCCGGGCAGGAGCTGCACAACTGCCTTGAGGACTGCGGCAGCGACGGGATGAACGTGCTGGTCGTCCGGCAGGAAGGCCATGCGCTGGCTGCTGTGGAGGTGGCGGGGGATCGGATCGTGCAGGCTCTGGGGCCTTACAACGAGGAGCTGGACCAGAACGGCAGCCTCTGCAGGGCGCTGGCGAAGTGGGCCGGGTTCATGGGCTTTCGCCTTCTCCCCCCGGAGGATGAGGAGCCTTTGTATTTCTGACCGGTAACGGGGAAGGGGGAGAATGGGCCGGGAGGCTCTGCGGGGAGGCGGCGGGGCATCCCGCCGTTCTCGCCCCGCATGAAGCAAGGAATGCCGGCCGGTCGGCGCGGAAGAAACGGAGGTGCGCTTTGAGATATCCCATGTTGAATACCACGGTGCGTTTCATGGAGCTCCCCGGAGGCTATGGATACTATGCAGCCGACTATGCTTATGACTGGAATTACATCCTGAGCCGAAAATACTATGAGTTTGCCCGCAGGCTGGACGGGCGGACCGACCCTTATAAGGCGCTTCCCTCCCTTGCTCCCGGAGAGGTGCGGGAAATGCTGCTGGAATTGGATCGGCAGGACCTGCTGCGTTATGAGCGCACAAGCTTCAAAACCATATTCAGCCGCTATTTCACCCTTTGTGCGATCCGGCAGCCCGGACCGGTTTCCCTCGCCCTGGCGCGGGTCGTCAACCTGATGCTGGCCCTTCTCTGGCTTCCGTCTCTGCTCTATGTGCTGTTTCATTTGCGCGCCGGGCTCTCCTTCGTTTTCTTCGATCCCACCCCCTTCTGCCTCGCCGTGCTGCCCCTCATCCTTCTCTCGGAGCCGATCCATGAGCTGGGGCATGTCTGCGCCGGATTCTCCAGCGGGGCTCAGGTATTTGAGGCCGGGTTTTTCCTGGCTCTCATGCCGGGCTTTTATGTATACATGTCGGAGGATGAGGTGCACGATCCCCTCTCCCGGATACAGAACAACGCCGCGGGGCTGGAGATGACCTGTTTTCTTTCGGCGCTTTTCTTTCTTCTTGCCGCCCGCCTGGGCCACGAATCCCTGTGGATGACCGCGGGGACCTATGTGGCGGTGGAACTGATTTACAATCTTTTGCCCTTCCCGGGCACGGATGGGCGGAAGATCCTGTGCGAGCTGATCGAGCTGCGCAGGGATGTAACGTGACGGGGGCCTCTCCGACCCCCTTCACGGATCCCCCGTGCTGATCGAAGCCCTGATTCATGGCTTTGTCTGCAGGCTGAGAATTTTATCCATCCCTGAGAGAAAAATCCGGTTTTTGGCGGGACAGGCCCGGCAACGGTATGCTATAATACGAAAAGGAATCGGCACACCAGGCAGCAGCGACGGTTAAGGAGGCATGGAGATGGAACGTGAGAAGCTCATCCTGCGTTTTTTTCTGGAAGACGTCGGCGGCATCATGATCACCGGGGGAACCGGCGAGGTCCTCTTTGAGGACCCGAAGGCCCGGCTGATCCGGCAGGGAAAGACCAACTGGGAGACCGCCTGTCCCCCGCTCAGGGATGGCCAGCGGGGGGAACGCTGGGACCTTCTTCACAAGGACAGCGGCCACGCCTACATGGTGGTGACCTCCACGGTGCGGGAAGGGGACGAGCTGCTGCAGCTCCATCACCTGGTGGACAGCAGCGACTATATGGAGCTGTTCCGGGATATGGGCGACTATTCCAAGGCACTGAAGCACGAAAAAGAACACGACGGGCTGACAGGGCTTTACAACAAAGGGAAGTTTCTTTCGCTGAAGGATGGCTTGTTCCGAAAGCAGAAAACCATCGCTGTGTTCAACATGGACGTGAACAACCTGAAATACCTCAACGACAACTTCGGTCATGAGGCGGGAGACAAGCTGATCCGCAAGGCGGCGGAAAGCCTGAAGCGGATCGAGACCCGCAATGTCATGCCCTTCCGGGTGGGGGGGGACGAATTCATCGTGGTAGCCCTGCATCTCAACCGTGAGGAAGTCCTGGCGCTGCGTTCCCAGTGGGAGGCGGGGCTGGCGGAGCTCAACCGGCGGGATGACGGGATCCGCTGTGTCGTCGCCTGCGGCATGGCCTACGGCGAGGAGGGCTACGATCTGGAGGAGCTGATGGCCGAGGCGGACCAGAAGATGTATGAGGATAAAAAGGCCAAAAAGCTGGCCGCCGGGGAGGACCCTGCGGTGCGCTGAACGGGAGCAGGCCTTCCATCATAAGGAAAGGGGCGGCGAAGCTGATGCTTCGCCGCCCGTCTTCATTATCTTCGGTTATGATCCCAGGTCCGCAAGCCTGGTCAGAAGGGCTGCCAGCGTTGCCCGCGTCACAGTCCCTCGGGGAGCCAGCTCCGTCTCCGACACGCCCCGCATCAGCCCGGCGGAGACGCAGTGGTCCAGTGCCTCTGCGGCCCAGGGGGATATCTCGGAGGCATCGGCATAGTCAGCGGCCCGCCTGCCCTCCGCCTGCTCGCCTGTCACCGGTCCCAGCCGCCAGAGGATCACCGCCAGGGCTTCCCGGGTCAAGGCCAGATCAGGGGCGAAGTACTCCTCCGAGACGCCGGAAACCAGGTTCTTTTCCACCGCCCAGGCCACCGCAGGCGCATACCAGGCGTCCGCCGGGACATCTGCGAAGGGAACCGCTATCCCGGGAGAGGGGGAGCCGCAGGCACGATGAAGCACGGTCACGAACGCGGCCCGGGTCACCGGCCCCGCCGGATCAAAGCGCCCGTCGGGCAGGCCCAGCATGAGGCCGGAGGCAGCCGCTTCGGTCACCGCAGCGTAAAACCAGGCATCCGCAGGGACATCGGAAAAAGCAGGAGTCTCCTCCGCCCTTCCCGGCCATTCCCGCACATTGGAAATGCAGACCTCACCGCCGGTGGGATCCGGCCGCCACAGGGCGCAGGAGGCCGCCTCCCGCTGGGCTTCAAAGCGCACAGGGGTGATCTCCCCCGGCTGCAGGGACAGCGGCCGGGCCTGGAGGCCCAGGCGGAGAGTCCCCTCCACCGGTGCATCGCCCGGCGCGCAGGCCAGGACCTCCACGCCGCCGTCCTTTTCCTGCAGGGGGGACAGCCAGCAGGGAGCCGCACCGAGCGCCTTGCGCAGGGCGGCTTCCACATCCAGCAAGCCCCAGCCGCAGTAAGGATCCCATCCGGGCTGACCCAGGTCCGCAGCGGTGCTGCACAGGAGCTCCCGGACCTGGGCCGGACTGAGGGCGGGGTTTGCGCTGAGAAGCAGGGCCGCTGCGCCGGCCACGAAGGGCACGGCAAAGGAGGAGCCGCTGCGAAGCTCCATACTGCCCTCCGGCGTGGGCCCGGCCACCCGTACGCCGGGAGCCGCCAGGTCCACGGAGGCATTGTGCTGGGCATCCAGGGCAGAAGCCCCGCTTCGGTCCACGGCGTTGACGACGATCACGCCCTCATAGGCAGCGGGATAGTAAGCATCCTCGCCGCCGGAGTTTCCCGCGGCAGCCACCACCGTCACGCCCTCGGCCAGAGCGTAGGCCACGGCGGCGCGCAGCTCGGGCGCATCCTGCTTCTGGCCGAAACTCAGGCTGATCACATTACAATCGAATTCATCCACGGCGTCATAGATGGCGGAAACCACCGAATCCAATTCGCCGCTTTTGGAGGAAAAACAGCGCAGAGGCACCAGCGAAGCCTCGGGGGCAACGCCCCGGAACGCGCCGGAGGGATCCGAGCTGCCGATGATCCCGGCGATAAATGTGCCGTGACCAAGCTCATCCTCCGTGCTGCCCTCCCCCGTATAATCCCTTCCGGCCTCCAGGCCGGGAAGGGCGGCCAGGGGCGCAATGCCGCTGTCAATGACAGCGATGCGCACGCCCCGGCCCTGCAGCCCGATCCGGACGGAGAAATCCGCCCGGATCATTTCCATTTCCCAGCGGGCAGCCCCTTCGGCCGCCCGTGCCGGAACGGCGGGAGAGAGCAGCAGGACAAGGATGAGCGCCAGGGCCGCAGCCCTTGTGCTTTTTTTCATGCTTTGCTCCCCTCCCCCAATCGTCATTCCGGTCTTCAGATTTACTTCAGCAGGCCCTCCAGGCGGCGGAACACCGTGGCGATCTCCGCTCTGGTGGCGATGCCGCCGGGCGCCAGCTCGGTTTCCGTCCGGCCCCGGAACAGGCCGCAGCCCACCGCCCAGCGCATAGCGTCCACCGCATAGTCGGAGATGCTCCCCGCATCCGTGAACACCGAGAGATCCACATCGTCTCCCGCGCTGACGTCGTAGCCGCGGTATTTCATATAACGGTAAAGCATGGTGGCCATCTGCTCCCGGGTGATGGCCTGGTTCGGGGCAAAGAGCCCGTCGCCGACGCCGTTGACCACTCCCGCGCCGCTGGCCCAGGCCACGGGTTCCTCATACCAGCTGTCCTTCTCCACATCCCGGAAGGGATTGGCTCCGGCCTCCGGCAGGAGATCGAAGCGGTAGAGCACCGTGACGAAGGTGGCCCTGGTGAGGGACGCCTGGGGATCGAAACGATCCGCGCTGACGCCGTTCATCCAGCGGCTGCGGCAGGCATAGGACACATCCGCAAAGAACCAGTCGTTTTCCCGAATATCCGCGAAGGGATTGATCCAATCCTCTGCGGACACCCGAGCCGCAAAGACAGCCTCGATAAGGGTGTCCTCATAAATCCCGGGCAGGGTGAACCTTCCGTGAAGAGCGACGTTCCTGCCATTGACGCGGACCGCCTCCAGGAGATAGCCCTCGTCCGGAAGGATGGTGACCGTCACGCTGCCGCCGGGCTTTACCGTATCCTTGGAAAGGACGATCCTGCCGTGGCCACCGGTACCCGTGGAGATGCGGTACAGCACATCGTCACTGCCGGCGCTGCCGCCGGAGGGCCTGTCCGAGCCTCCGGACACCGGCACGCCTTCCAGGACCACCACCATGACGGCCCTGCTGGCCAGGGAGCTGCTGCTCGCCTTGAAGCGCACATAGTAGACGCCCGCAGGCAGGCCCGCTGTCTCACCGGCGGCGCAGGAGACGGGATGGGAGAAATTGGGATCGGTATCGTATTCCATGGCCTCGGTAGTGCCCAGCAGCGCGCCGTCGGGCAGCCCCTTGCCGCTGGTATCCCGGGCGGTGATCCCCGCAGGGGCGGGGGACAGCACCGAGTCTGCGACACGGACCCGGATGTAGTCCTGGGTCCCGAAGCTCAACTTGGCATTCTCGGTCAGATCCGCGCCGCCGTAGGCAAAGCCCAGAACGGTTTCACCGACCATGGTGCCGGTGACGGTCACATAGTCCTCCCCAGTTTCCTCCAGGCGAAGGACATTGCGCTCACCGAAAATCTCCCAGCGGATGTCCGCCGGGGACAGGGCGATGCGGACTTCTCCCTCTGCGGTATCCGCCAGGGCATAGACCCGCAGGGCGCGGAGTTCATCCAGGGTCATGACCAGCTCATCACCGCTGCGGAAGGTCTGCCCGCCGCTCTCCGCTTCGATCCCCTTGAACCGAAGGGATGCGTTGACGACGGTGACCACGGCTTCGGTGACGTTGCCCGCCGGGTCGGCAGCGCTCATCAGCACCTCCCGGGAGAGCTCATTTTCGTCCAGAGCGCCCCGGAGGGTGAAGCGATCCTCCTCCAGGCGGATGCCGCCCGCGGACCCGTCGGCCGTCAGCAGAGCGCCGTGCTCCGTGATGCCCCGGATCTCATAGCTGCCGTCCTCCTCGGTGAAAACGGCGTTGCCGCCGAAGAGCGCCTCGCTGTCCTGCAGGGTCGCCATTCTGGTCTGATCCAGCGCCAGGAGCGGGGCCTCCGTATCCACGGTGACGCCGATCACGGCCTCA
>JAEEGL011771694.1_pt1 | contig 18661 bp, 13 predicted proteins | sample 9134231 | NCBI WGS metagenome assembly JAEEGL01 (sample SAMN16246548, study PRJNA631951) | gut metagenome | biome: gut microbiome; feature: rumen; material: fiber-attached | host: Bos | place: Iran: Karaj | collected 2018-10 | reverse complement strand
CACGCGACATACGCGACCGCGCCGCGGCAGTAAAGCAGACGTTTGCCGTCTGCACATCCGAGGAAAAAAACAGAGCGCTGACCCTGGCGGCCGAAGCCATCCTGTCGGATAAAAAAACAATACTCGAAAAAAACCTGGCCGATCTGGATAACGCACGCGGGAAAATACCGGACTCCATGCTTGACAGGCTGCTGCTTACGGAAAAGAGGATAGACGGCATGGCCGACGGAATACGTCAGGTCATCGCATTGCCGGATCCCGCGGGGATCATCCTCTCTGAAAGCGTGCGGCCGAACGGACTGAAAATCAGCAAGGTGTCTGTCCCGATGGGCGTCATTGCCATTATATACGAAAGCAGACCCAACGTGACGTCCGACGCCGCGGTGCTTGCCCTCAAGGCGGGCTCGGCGTGCATACTCCGGAGCGGCAGAGAGGCGCACGGCACCTCCGCCGAGATCGTGAGAGCCATGCGCGAGGGAATTTCCGCCGCCGGGCTCCCCGCCGACGCCGTCCAGATAATCGACGACGTTTCCCGCGACTCGGCGAACGAGATCATGCGCGCGCACGGGAAAATCGATCTCCTGATCCCGCGCGGCGGCAAACGGCTCATCCAGGCATGCGTTGAAAACGCCACGGTTCCGGTACTTGAGACCGGCACCGGCATCTGCCACGTGTATGTGGACAGATACGCCGACGTAGACAAAGCGCTGAACATAATCGAGAACGCAAAGTGCTCACGCCCGTCAGTCTGCAACGCGGAGGAGGTATGTCTTGTGAACAGGCATATCGCGCGTGATTTCCTTCCCCTGCTGAAGAAAAGACTGGTCGACGACAGAGAAAAAGCGGGACTTGTTTCCGTAAAGCTCATTCTTGATCCTCAGGCCGCGGAGATCATCGACGGCGTCCCGGCCGGGGACGGCGATTTCGACCGGGAATTTCTCGACTACACCCTCGCCGTTGCCGTCGTAGAGGATACCGAAGAGGCAGTGCGGCACATATCGCTCCACTCGACAAGACATTCCGACGCGATAATATCCGAAAAAACGTCGGAACAGGAACTTTTCGTAAAAGGCGTCGATTCCGCCGCCGTTTACGTCAATGCCTCCACGCGCTTCACAGACGGCGGGGAGTTCGGACTCGGATGCGAAATGGGCATATCCACGCAGAAACTCCACGCCCGCGGGCCCGTTGGCCTTCAGGAGCTGTGCAGCTACAAGTACATAATCCGCGGAGACGGACAGACAAGATAAAGGACGGAACAGAAAATGTATTATTTGGCAATCGACATCGGCGCCTCAAGCGGTCGCCACATCATCGGGTACATGCGTGACGGTGAACTGGTCACAGAGGAAATGTACCGTTTCCCCAACGGTATGGAAAAAAACGAACAGGGCACGCTCGTTTGGGACATTGACGCGCTGTTCGGGCACGTCAAACAGGGCATATCCGAATGCGTGAAGGCGGGCAGAAGTCCCGACTTCATCGGCATCGACACGTGGGGCGTGGACTATGTCCTTCTCGACCGCGACGGCAACCGTACCGGCGAGGCGATCGGCTACCGCGACAGCCGCAACATTCCCATGGACAAAGAGGTCTACAGACTTGTGTCGGAGGACGAGCTTTACGAGCGCACGGGCATACAGAAAGCGGTTTACAATACGATTTATCAGCTGACGGACGACAGGCTCAACAGACCGGAACGGCTTGAGAACGCCGAAAGACTGCTTTTCATACCCGAGTACCTGAACTACCTGCTCACGGGCGTTATGATGAACGAATACACCATAGCCTCGACCTCGCAGCTTCTTAACGCAAAAACGCGCGACTGGGACCGCGAGCTTATAGAAAGGCTTGGACTGCCCCAGAAAATTTTCGGCAGAATATACACGTCGGGAACCGTCGTCGGCGACCTTAACGAAGAAACAACCGCCGAAACGGGCTGCGCCGGAAAGGTCATTCTGCCGGCCTGCCACGATACGGGCTCGGCCGTTGCCGCCGTTCCGTCAAACGAAAAAGACGTGATCTACATAAGCTCCGGCACCTGGTCTCTCATAGGAGTGGAAAAGGAAACGCCCGACTGCTCTGACCGCTCGCGCAGGCACAACTTCACAAACGAAGGCGGCATCGAAAACACCTACCGCTATCTGAAAAACATCACCGGCATGTGGATGATACAGTCGATGAAGAAGGAGATAGGCGGAGGCCGCTCGTTTGACGAGCTGTGTGAAATGGCGCGAGAATATGACTCGATTCAAAACAGGGTCGACCCCAACGACCCGCGCTTCCTCGCTCCCGAAAACATGTCGGAGGAGGTCGCAAGGGCGGCGGGACTTGAAAATCCCACCGTCGGACAGCTGTTTGCCGTCGTATACCACAGCCTCGCCGATTCATACGCTCTGTCTGTCAAAGAGATCGAGGAGCTCACCGGCAGAGAGATGAACGCCATCCACATCGTGGGAGGCGGATGCAAGGATGACTACCTGAACTCGCTGACCGCAAAGGAATGCGGCAAAACCGTATACGCCGGTCCGAAGGAAGCAACAGCCATCGGCAACCTCGCGGTGCAGATGATCGCTTCCGGAGAATTTGAAAACCTCAGCCACGCGAGAAAAGTGATATTCGACTCGTTCGGAGTAAAAAAATACTGAAAGAAGAATAAAAAAATGACAAACTACGAATACGCGAAAAAGCGCTACTCGGAAATAGGAGTAGACACCGAAAAGGCGCTGAACGACCTTCAGAACGCCGTTATTTCCGTCCACTGCTGGCAGGGAGACGACGTTGTCGGTTTTGACGGAGCCGGAGCCGCCTCCGGAGGCATACAGACCACCGGCAACTACCCCGGCCGGGCAAGAAACTGCGAAGAGCTTATGAGCGACCTTGACATGGCGCTGAGCCAGGTCGCCGGCAGATACAAGCTCAACCTGCACGCAAGCTATGCGATTTTCGAAAACGGAGAGCGCGCCGACCGCGACGCCATCGAACCCAGGCATTTTAAAAAATGGGTCGAATACGCCAAAGAGCGCGGAATGGGAATCGACTTCAATCCGACCTGCTTCTCTCACCCGATGGTAAAGGACAACCTTACGCTTTCCTCGCCGGACGAGACTGTGCGCGCCTTCTGGGTACGCCACGTTCAGGCATGCATACGGATATCGGAGTACTTTGCCGAGGAAACGGGCATCCCCTGCGTCATGAACATCTGGATCCCCGACGGCTACAAGGACATCCCCGCAGACCGGATGGGACCGAGAGCCAGATTCATGAAATCGCTCGACGAAATTCTGTCCGTGCCATTCGACCGCGAAAAGGTCCTCGTCTCAGTCGAGTCAAAGGTATTCGGCATAGGACTTGAATCCTACACCGTCGGCTCGTCGGAATTTACGCTCGGTTACACCGCGTCGCGCGGGATCGTTCCGCTCATGGACAACGGACATTATCACCCGACCGAGACCGTATCGGATAAAATCTCCTCTCTTCTTCTTCTCAACAGAAAGCTCGCGCTCCACATAACCCGCCCCGTTCGCTGGGACTCCGATCACGTCGTGCGCTTCGACGACGAGACCAGGGAGATAGCAAAGGAAATAGTCGCGTCCGGCAGGATTGACGACATAGCAATGGCGCTCGACTTCTTCGACGCAAGCATCAACCGCGTGGCCGCCTGGATCATAGGCATCCGTTCCTTCCGCAAGGCTCTGCTTGCCGCCATGCTCACGCCTCACGCACACCTTCGCGAGCTGCAGGACGCCGGGAAGATGACGCGGCTCTTTGCCGAACAGGAGGAGCTTAAGACCATGCCGTTCTCGGCGGTCTGGGACGAATTCTGCGCGCGGGGCGGCGTTGAACCTTCCGAAAAATGGATAGACAACGTGGAAAAATACGAAGAGGAAGTTCTGGCAAAAAGAGTATGACCCCGAAGGATCTTGACATCATCAACTGCCCGTCCCCACGAACCGACAGCCCGTATATCAACAACCATATACACACCTGCCATTCGTTTTCGCCGTACACGCCCACCGACGCCGTGTATCTCGCGTGCAAAAACGGTCTTGCCACTGCCGGCATCGTCGATCACGACACGACAAGGGGCGCGAAAGAGTTTCTCGAGGCGGGCGCAAAACTCGGAATGCCCGTCACGGTCGGCGCAGAGTGCCGGATCGACATGTCGCGCACAAAGCTGAACGGCAGACGCATAAACAACCCCGACCAGCTGTCCGTGGCCTACGTCGCCACACACGCGATACCGCACGGCAGCCTTGACCTCATGGACGGGTTTCTTGCTCCGTACCGCGCCGCCCGGAACGTCCGTAACCGTGAAATGGTCAAAAACATCAACCGCTTCACCGGCGCGTACGGACTTGCGATCAGCTTTGAGAACGACGTTCTGCCCCTTTCAGTCACGTCCGTGACGGAAAGACACCTGCTTTTCGCCCTGACAAAAAAGATCACCGGAAAATATTCCGAACCGGCCGACGTCATCGCTTTCATGACCGACGTCATGGGGATGGAGATCTCCGAAAAAAACAGAAAAAACATTCTGAACGGGAAACAGACGCCGCGCTTTTACGAATACGATATACTCGGCGCGCTTAAAAGCGGTCTTGTCGAAAAAATCTATGTACCCGCGACGGCGGAGCTTCCCGACGTGGGGGAATATACAGATTTCGTCCGCAAAATCGGAGGAATTTCCGCCTACGCCTACCTCGGCGACGTCGGAAACTCCGTCACAGGCGACAAAAAAGCGCAGAAATTCGAGGACGACTACCTCGGCGATCTCTTTGACGTGCTGGAGGAATACGGCTTCGACGCCGTGACATTCATGCCCACAAGAAACACGGAAGAGCAGCTTGACCGCGTAATGAAAATGTGCAGGGAGCGCCGTTTCTTCCAGATAAGCGGAGAGGACATAAACTCGCCGAGGCAGAGTTTTGTCTGCCGCGCGTACGAAAATCCGAAATTCGCGCATCTTATTACGGCGGCGCACACGCTTATAAAATATGAAGAAACCGCCGAAAAGAGTGTTTCGGAGGCAAGAAAGCTTATAGAGGTGTAAAAATGAGAGAACTGACAGAACTTCAGGAAATGTCAAACAGATACGGCCGCGATCCCGAATACGTGCTTGCCGGAGGAGGCAACACCTCCTTCAAGGACGGCGCGACCCTGTACGTGAAGGGATCGGGCACCTCGCTCGCAACGATAAAAGCGGAGGATTTCGTCCGCCTCTCCAGGGCAAAGCTCGACGCAATGTGGGATAGAAATTATTCGGACGACGAAGCCAAGCGCGAGAGCGAAGTGCTTGCCGACATGATGCTGGCGCGGGCCGAAGGAGAGACAAAACGTCCGTCGGTGGAGACCCTGCTTCACAACCTTTTTCCGCAGCGGTTCGTGCTTCACGTTCACCCCGCCCTGATCAACGGAATGACATGCGGCGCGTGCGGAAAGCAGATAGCCGCCGAGCTTTTCCCGGATTCGGTCTGGATCGACGCCTGCCGTCCCGGTTATATTCTTGCGTCGATCTGCCGCAAAGCGCTCGCTTTTTACCGCGAAGCGACCGGAAAGGACGCTTCCCTGCTGTTTTTGCAGAACCACGGCGTGTTTTTCGCCGCCGATACGACGGAGGCCGTCGACAGACTGGTCAGCGACACGATGAGCACTCTGCGCACCTACGCGGACGGGTATGAGGAATGCCTGCGCTCGCTGCTCGGCAAAGCCTCGGGCTCCGAATTCGTGTATTTCGCGGATTTCGCCGACGCCGCGTTCCTCGATCCGGACAGCAACAGCCCGACTCCCGACCACATAGTATACTGCAAAGCCTCATATCTGCGCGCGCCGCGCGGCGTAACGCCGGAGCAGCTCTCGGTTCTTGTAAAGGAATTCACGGATAAAAACGGCTACCGCCCGAGGGTGATAATAATCGAGGGAGAGGCCGTGATGCTCTGCGCCGACGATCAAAAGACACTCGATACCGTGAAAGCGGTGTTTCAGGATCACTGCAGGGTCGCGCGCAATTCGGTTGCATTCGGCGGTTATCTGCCCATGACCGACGACCTGCGCGACTTCATCGTCAACTGGGAGGTCGAAAGCTACAGGGCAAAGCAGAACAGCTGATTTCATACCCGTTACAGGGACGGCGGAAACGTTTCCGCCGTCTTTTTTATTGCCGAAAGACGAAGTAACAATTTGTTAACAACAAATTAATATATTCTTCACCCCCCCCGAAATTTGTTAACTTTTTTGTGGTACAATAAAATGCACGATTCTCTTTGAATTCTATTTAAGAAGATATGTAAAAAACTAATTCATGTAATCACGGAAAGGTTATTTAATGAAACAAAACGATAAAACCCAAAAATATCAGCAATGTGATCCTGCCGGCACCGGCTCACACTGTAATAACGATAAATTTTGTCGGGAATATGAAGTAAACGAAGATGGACTTCAAAGGAAAAACATCAAAAAGCTCTTTTTATGTATTATAATTTGCATTCCGGTACTATCAATCCTTTTACTCTGCATATTTACTGCTTTTGACATAATAAATTTCCGACAAACAACACTGGTTGGTGAATGGTCATCAAACAATTGGTCAACTAAACCTTCTTTATCGAATGATTACGAAAATTGTTATCAATTCTGTGAAGACGGTACATTTGTTTTTTGCAGCTATATCGCCAATAGCAAACTAACAGAAATTAGGGGGATTTGGATGGATAACGGCGATGGTACCATAAAACTTGCATATAGCGATTACTATAATAAATCCGAAAGCATAACTACCACGCTTTCTTACAACCTTAACAGCAAAGTGCTGATTTTATCCGGGAATGTTGCATTGGACATTAATCAGGGTAATTATGTTGTAACTTATTCAAAGAAACTTAAAGATTCAGCAAAGCAAAAAGCAATTACTACAACAAAAAACATAAATGAGAGTGAAAACCCTTTTATTTCAGATTTTGGACTTTACTATACAGTAGGCCACTCCGAAATAGCCGTTTCTATTCAAAATGCAAAGTGGATTGATTTTTATCCGATTGAACCCGGCTTAGTCCTCTTAAAACCACTAAATTTAAATGAGTGTGAAAATTTGCCGAATGACATGGAAAAATTGATAATCAATCATCCCGGAACTGATTTTACAATCAGTGAAATAGACATTCTAAAGAAAATATACGGAATGGGAAAGGACATTTTTTTAATTCTCGAAACAGAAAGTGAATTAAATGATTTACTCAATCTCAGTTCTATCAAAAACTGTTTTAAGATTATTTGCGAAAAACGCAGATAAAAAGAAAACGATAGTTACCGAATCCGTTATTGATTCATTACAAAGCCCGCCATGATAATCGACCTGACGAAAATAGGATAACAAACCGTTCTTTCCCGGCACAAGTTGCCGGGATTTTTGTTTTTTACGGAAAAACCGACAAAATAAAACCCTCCATCTTGACAATTCTTATTTTTCGTGGTATAATATAATGATAAATTTTTTGCGATTTCATGTGTAGGGAGGGGCTATGGCAGACAAATTCGACGCGGACAGTTTCTGGTCGCTTGACGATCTGATACCGAAAAAGAAATACGTTCGCCCGCCGGTCCCCGACACTGAAACGGTGGAGATCGAGTTTGACGGCGCAAAGGAGCCGCTTGAAAGGACGGCGGTCGCTCCCGACTCAGACAGGCTGGCGCGGGCCCGCGAGGCTCTGCGCGGAGCGTCTCTTAAAACCGGAACAGGCTCGAGCCTGATTGACGGCGACAGGATAAAAAACGTCATTACAGTCGGCGGAACAGTTGCCGGCGCGGAAATCCTTCCCGTGTCTGGCGAGCCTGAAAAGCCGGAAAACCTTCCGGGAAAAAAGTCCTCCGAAAGCGTCGCTTACACCGGCATAAACGAGCTCATTTCAAAAATCACCGTCGATCAATGGGAAACAGAATACCGCTTTCACACACGTTTCGTGATGTCGGCGAAATCGTATTTCGATCTTCAGCGCGAGGAGGCTCCGTTTGTTCCGTTTTACACCACCGTGCCAAACTACGGACAGATGAGCAGGGGGCAGTTCGACTGCTTTGTCTGCTGGAGAACGCACATAAGGCGTGGCGAGGCCGCTCCCACGTCCCCCGGCTACGTTTCCCTTCTGTTTTTTGAGATTGTCAATCTTCCCGAGCTGATTCCGCCCGAAACAGGAAGCAAATATCTTCAGACAATGTGGAAATCCATGTCCGTTTCACCCCGTATGCCTGTCAATCCCTATATGGAATGGTTCATAGATTATCTTGCCGTCAACAACCTGCCGGTTTTTGACAACATACCGGCCAATCTGCTTTCAAAAAAACTCTCCGACGGCAGAGCCGTATACCTTACCCGAAACGGCAGGACGGATTCCGTCGCCGAATACTTCTGCATGTACTCCTCGGAATTCGAAGGAAACCGGCAGGACAGGTACGACGGAGAAGGAAAAAAACTGTTTGAGAAACTTGTGAGACCGTCGGTGATCAACGCGATAACGCGCGGCGTCGAAAAAAAGCTTCCGCCCTTTGACCGCCCCGAGCTCGTATTCAGAAAAAGAACGATAGAGTGGCCCGCCTACAGCGGGGCGATATGCGCCTGGCAGAACAAAAAGCGCGTGACGATGGAGTACACCGACCTTATCTTCGGATACGCCGCCTGCCAGCTCGTCTCGGATCTGCGCAAGTATTCCGAAAATCTGCTGAGAAAGCATCTCGGAATACGCTCGCGCTATCATATCAGGGACTTAAACGACGGATACAAAGCGCTGATCGACGCCTTTTACCGTGCGGCAGGCATAACCGGGGAGAAAAAGACGGCCGAACCCGTGCCGGAATACGAAAGGCTCTACGAGGCAGAGACGACTCCGCTCTCGGTTTCCGCGGCGCTTGACATAGAACGCGACGCCTGGAAAACCACCGGTGCGCTCACCGACAACAGCGATTTTAAGTACGAAGAAACCGAAACGTCTCCGGCTGCTCCCGCGGATGACAGGGACAAATCCCTTGCAGCCGAGACAGTCGCCGCGATACTGGACGGAAAGGACGTCTCCGCCATAGCAAAGAGGGAAAATGTTCTCGCCGATACGCTTATCGACCGCGTAAACGAGTTTCTCTATGACGTTTTCGGCGACAACGTGATCGAAAACGGAAATATAGACTGCTACCGCGACGAGGTCAGAGAATGGCTGTCGCAGCAATAAATCAATGAAAGGTAAACAATGGAAAAAAGCACGCTTGTTCCAAAAAGGATACTTGAATCCCTGATGAGCTCGCTATCTGCCGGAGTCGTGCCGAGGCTCGGCGCGCCATACGTCGCCATCGGCCGCGAAGATGAGGTAAACGCGCTGCTGCGCGATCTCAGCACCGTTTCCGAAGGCGGCTCGTCGATGAGGTTCATCATAGGAAACTACGGAAGCGGCAAATCGTTCCTTATGCAGCTCATGCGCGGATACGCGCTGGAAAGGGGCTACGTGACGTGCGACTGCGACCTCAGCCCCGAGCGCAGGTTCAGCGGCGGACACGGAAGCGGCCTTGCCACCTACCGCGAGCTCGTACGCAACATGGCGACAAAGACATCGGCCGACGGAGGCGCGCTGCCGGTCATAATTTCAAAATGGCTCTCATCACTGCAGTCGGAGACGGCGGCGGAGGGAAACGATCCGTCATCACCCGGTTTTGCCGGGCTGGTTGACAAAAAGGTCTATAGTGTGCTCTCGGAGCTCGAAGGATCTGTCGGAGGCTTTGACTTCGCGCACGTGCTTTCCGAATACTACAGGGCCGTCACGACCGACGGTGACGCGCTGAGATCCGACTGTCTGCGGTGGCTGAGAGGCGAATACACCACACGTACCGAAGCCCGAAAAGACATCGGTGCAGGTTCTGTAATAGACGACGACAACTGGTACGATTATATAAAGCTCTGGGCTCAGTTCGTCCGCCTGTGCGGCTACAAGGGCCTTATCGTGTTCATTGACGAATGCGTAAATCTTTACAAGATAACCAACCGAATCGGCAGAGAGAACAACTACGAAAAAATACTGTCAATGTTCAACGATACGCTCCAGGGACGGGCAAAGGGGCTTGCGATCATACTCGGAGGCACTCCGAAGTTTCTTGAAGACACGCGTCGCGGGCTGTTCAGCTACGAGGCGCTGCGTTCGCGCCTGGCGGACAGCAGATTCGTCTCGTCAGGCAGTTTCACCGACCTGCTCGGGCCTGTCATAAGGCTGAAAAAACTGTCGGCAAACGAGACGCTGGCGCTCATTGCCCGCGTAACCAAGCTTCACAGGCAGTATTACGGATGGGAGCCGCGCGTTACAGAGGAGGACATGGTAAGCTTTTACAACGAGATATCCGCCCGCATCGGAGCGGACGTCAGGATAACTCCCCGTGAGATCATACGGGATTATCTGTCCGTGCTGAATATCCTTCTCCAAAACCCCGAAGTGAATTTTTCACAGGTGATCGGAACGGCCGTGAGCGGCGGAGCCTGTGCCGCGGCAGCGGAGACGGACAGACCTGACGACGGACTTACACTTGAAGACATAGAGATTTAGGAAGAGTAAAAAAGTGGCAAAATCAACCGGAAAGAAAAAAAACGGCGCGAAGCCGACGGCAACGCGCAACGTAAAAACCGCCTATGCGGTAAAAAGCAAGGGCGTAACGCCGTCAAAACCCTCAGCCGCCGAGAGCGTTTTCAACAAGGCAATGCCGTGGATACTCATTATTCTGGCGGTATTCATATCGTTCAGCTATGCGATGGCCGGCAGTATGGGCTCTTTCGGCAAACTGCTGAACAACGGCTTCAGAGGAATAAACGGAAGCGCCTGCTTTGCCATTCCCGTGCTGTGCCTTGCGGCCGGCATTCTGTGGATGAGACGGGTAAAGCAGAATAAACTTGCGCTGATGGTCATCAGTCAGTTTGTGTTTTTCGTCTCTCTGGCAGTACTGCTCCACGTCTGGACGGGCGGTTTTTACGGGCAGACGGAGCGCACCGGCGGAAAGCCGGGCATATGGTGGACTGACGGCTCACAACTCAAAGGAGCCGGTTTCGTCGGCGGCCTTTTGGCAAGAGCATTGTTCAAGATGATAGGACTGACAGGCATACACATCGTCTGCATTCCCCTTCTTATTGTTTTTGGTTTGCTGAGCGTCGGAATAACTCCATACGCTGTGTTCACTCGTATTGCGTCCGCAATAAAGAAAGCCCGCGAAAATCGTCTTGAAGAGCGTCGCGAGACCGACGGCGAACGTGCCTATCAGCGCGAGCTGGCAAAACAGAAGAAGCAGATCACGGCGGAAAAACCGGAAAAGAGAAAGCACATCAGGACAGACCTTGTCACCGGTGAGGACAAAAGCGGAAAAAAGCGTTTCACGCCCGACGTTGACATCGGCGACGGGTATTCCGACGCTGGGAATACTGAAAAGACTTCCGAAAGCGAAAAAGAAAACGAGAAAGCCGGCATTATGTCGAAAATCGCCGAGAAATTCAGGCCAAAGCCTGTTGACGAAGATGACGAGGATCTTACCGAAGACGGGGATGACGGTCTGCCGCCGTTTGCCGTCGACACGGTTATCGGACGCAAGCCCGACCTCCCCGTAAAAACAGACGTTCCGGTCAGGGAAGCGGCAAAAAGGCAAAAACCGGCTGAGCGTGAGGACGATGAAAATCTCATTTCCGAATCCGAAAGCGAAATGCTGAACAGATTCGCAAGAGAGCAGAAACTGAAGGAGCAGAAGAAAAACGCCATAATGGCCGGGAAAGAGGGAACGGACTTCTTATCCGATCAAGATGACGAAGAGGACGTTCCGGTCGTAAAGAAAGAATACGTTTTCCCGCCTGTTTCACTGCTTAAGTACGACCTTACGCCCAAAAACACCGACATAAGCGAGGAGCTTTCCTTCAACGCAAACAAGCTTGTCGAGACGCTCCGCAGCTTTAAAGTCGAAACAAGACTGGTCGACGTGTCAAGAGGTCCGGCCATCACAAGATACGAACTTGCGCCCAAGGAAGGCGTACGCGTCAAACAGATAGCCAACCTTGTCGACGACATTGCGCTCAACCTGGCAACGACGGGCGTCAGAATAGAGGCTCCGATTCCTGGAAAGGCGGCGGTAGGCGTCGAGGTGCCTAACAAGACCGTTTCCACCGTTTACCTGCGCGAGCTTGTCGACACGGAATCCTTCCGCGCCGCGTCATCAAAACTCAACGTCTGCCTCGGCATGGACGTCGCCGGTCAGGCGGTCTATCTCGACATTGCCAAAATGCCGCACCTGCTCATCGCCGGCGCTACCGGTATGGGCAAATCCGTCTGTATAAACAGCATCATCACTTCCCTGCTCTACAAGGCTTCGCCGGACGACGTCAGAATGATTCTCATCGATCCGAAAAAGGTCGAGTTCAACCTTTACAAATCGCTCCCGCACCTGCTTGTGCCCGTGGTTTCGGACCCCAAGAAGGCCGCAGGCTCGCTGCAATGGGCCGTCACCGAAATGGAGCGCCGTTTCGAGCTTATCGAGGGCGCCGGTGTCCGCGACATAAAGATGTATAACACGGTCACGGCAGACGATCCGAACAAGGAACACATGACGCAGATAGTCATAATCATCGACGAGCTTGCCGACCTTATGATGACGGCGCCTGACGACGTGGAAAACTCCATCTGTCGCATAGCGCAGAAGGCACGCGCCGCGGGAATGCACCTTATAATCGGCACGCAAAGACCGTCCGTCGACGTAGTGACGGGCCTTATCAAGGCAAACGTGCCTTCCCGTATCGCGTTCACCGTCGCGTCCATTACCGACTCGCGCGTCATACTCGACATGGGCGGTGCCGAAAAGCTCATCGGCCGGGGCGACATGCTCTACGCGCCCGTGGGTGCCTCCAAACCGCGCCGCGTCCAGGGTGCCTTCGTCAGCGAAAGCGAGGTCGAGGCTGTCGTAAACTTCATAAAGGATGAGAACGCGGAGGAGGTAGAATACGGCTCCGACATTGTGGACGCCATCGAGCGCGCCGCCGCCTCCATAGGAAACAAGAAGGGTTCGTCGTCCGCGGCAGCTGTCTCCGACGGCGCCGACGACGAGGAAAACGACCCCATGCTCCGTCAGGCCATAGAGCTTGCAGTCGACAGCGGGAAAATTTCGACCTCGCTCATCCAGAGAAAGCTGTCGCTCGGCTACGGAAGAGCGGCAAAGCTTATAGACAAAATGGAAAATATGGGCATAGTTTCCCCTCCCGAAGGGCAGAAGCCGCGCGACGTGCTCATCTCCCGTCAGCAGTACATCGAAATGTTTGTTGCCTCAGGCGACGATTTATAGGAGTAAAACATGAAGCTTAACTACAAACGCACACTTCTCGTCGGACTTGCGTTCTTCCTCATCTGTCTGTTCTGGCAGGCGTATGACAATACGATACCCCTGATACTGACAAACAAGTTCGGCATGTCCCAGACCTGGTCGGGGCTTATCATGGCACTCGACAACATTCTTGCACTGTTCCTGCTTCCCCTGTTCGGGGCACTCAGCGACAAATGCAAATCAAAGCGGGGAAAACGCACCCCGTTCATCGCAATAGGAACGGTCGTTGCGGCTGTCGCCTTTATAAGCCTTTCTCTCGTGGACGCTAAACAGCTCGTAAAGCTCGAAAACGTCACGCCGGACAAATACGCGGAATCCCTCTCGGTCATATACGACGCGAACCCGCAGATCTCAGTTCCGGCCGAGGCTTCGGACGGCAAAAATTTTGCCGAAGCGCTGAAGGACGTCTTTTCAATTGAGGAAAAGCAACCCCTCCATGAAATCATGTCAAAGGAACAGTTCACTGCTATTGAAATGTTCGACGAGGACGGCAAAACGGTAAGCGACGATTATACAAAATACGTGATACCGTCGCGTAACGCGTATGCATGGCTTCAGACGGCAAAATCGCCTGTAACTCTCGTGTTCTTTATAGCTCTCCTTCTCGTGGCGCTTGTATCGATGGGCGTGTTCCGCTCGCCGGCCGTAGCGCTTATGCCGGACGTTACCGTTAAGCCGCTCCGCTCCAAGGCCAACGCGATAATCAACCTGATGGGCTCCTTCGGAGGAATCACGGTCCTCGTGCTCGGCATGATATTCAAAACGGGCAACGTAAGAAACGCCCTTATGAGCTATACGGTCTTCTTCAGCGTATGCGCCGGACTTATGCTGCTTGCGCTTGCTGTATTCCTGCTCACGGTGCGTGAACCGAAATGGGCGGCCGAAATGGAAGAGGAAAGCAAAAAGCTCGAACCCGAAGAGAATACGGACGAGTCCGGTGACAAAAAACTCTCGCCCGCGGAGCGCCGCTCACTGATCTTCATACTGCTTTCGGTGGCGCTGTGGTACATGGGCTATAATGCCGTCACTTCAAAATATTCCGTATACGCCGGCTCCATACTGAATATGGACTATAACATGACGCTCATCATCGCGCAGGCGGCGGCGATCATATCTTATCTTCCCATAGGAATCATTTCTTCAAAGATAGGCAGAAAAAAGACCATCCTCGCCGGCGTCGTCATGCTGGCTGTAGCGTTCGGCTCGGCCGCTTTCATGCGTGCCGGGAGCCCCGTTATGCTCATGAACGCACTGTTCGCCCTCGCCGGGATAGGCTGGGCAACTATAAACGTCAACTCGTATCCTATGGTGGTCGAGCTTGCCAGGGGAGGAAACGTCGGCAAGTACACGGGGTACTATTACACCGCTTCCATGGCCGCACAGGTGGTGACCCCCGTGCTGAGCGGTATATTCCTTGATATCCGCTTCACGACGCTTTTCCCGTACGCGACGCTTTTCGTCGCCCTCGCCTTTGTCACAATGCTGTTTGTAAAGCACGGCGACAACCGCCCGGAGAAAAAGAAATCAAAACTCGAATATCTTGACGTTGACTGATTGATACCGGAGATAAAAAAGAGATAAAAAATGAGAATCGGAATTTCTGACGACGCATATATAACAAGATACGGGTTGAAGGAGGGAGCGAAAAAAATGCTCTCCCACGGCTTTGAATGCATCGATTATCAGCCGCTGTCAAGAACAGTGGGCAGCGTTATGACACTGCCGGAGGGCGAGTTTGAGCGCTTCCTGAGAAAAACAGCAGAAGAATACGCGACGGAGGGCCTGACGGTGTGGCAGGCGCACGGCCCGTGGGATTATCCGGCCGTTTACGACACAAGCAGAGAACTGCGCGAAAAACGCTTCGGGGACATGGAAAAGGCAGTGAGAGGCGCCGCCTACATAGGCACGAAATACATCGCGATCCACAACATAATGCCGCTTGGCGACCGCGATACCGATCCGCAGCTTACATGGGACGTGAACGTCGACTTTTTCGGACGGCTCGCCGCGGTTGCAAAAGAATACAACGTCGTGATATGCCTTGAAAACATGCCGTTCGGCGATCAGATTTTTGCCCGGCCCGCAGAAACCTTGAAGCTCGTAAAGGCACTTGACAGCGAAAACGTAAGAATGTGCCTTGACACCGGTCACGCGGCCGTGTTCGGCATTTCGCCTGCTGAAGCCATGAGGGAGATAGGAACGGATTATATAAAGATACTGCACGTCCACGACAACGACGGGAAACACGATTTTCACTGGAACCCGTACACCGGCTGGATCGACTGGGACGATTTTTCAAAATCGCTCCGCGACACCGGTTTTGACGGGTGCGTCAATCTTGAAACCACGGTACAGTACCTTGAAAACGGCCTTCAGCGCGACTGCAGAGAGCTCTGGCTTGCCAACAAAACGAAAAAGATCGCCGGAATTGATTTCTGAGAGCAAGAAAAACCTGTCCGAAACGGACAGGTTTTTCTTTATCGCGGTTTTCATTTGTTCTGATTTTTAAACGCCGTGTACGTGTTGTTCAGCAGCATGGCGATTGTCATCGGACCGACACCGCCGGGCACGGGGGTGATATACGACGCTTTGCCGGAAACGGCGGGAAAATCAGCGTCGCCGGCCAGTCTGCCGTCCTTTATGCGGTTGATGCCGACGTCTATGACCGTCGCGCCGTCCCCGACCATATCCGCGGTAAGGAATCCGGCCTTGCCGACAGCGGAAACGATAATATCCGCCTGCCTGCTTATTTCCGGCAGATTCAGCGTTTTTGAATGACAGATCGTAACGGTCGCGTCAGCATGGAGCATCAGCAGCGCCATGGGTTTGCCGACGATATCCGAGCGCCCGATCACGACACAGCGCTTCCCCGATACTTCGATACCGTAAAAATCAAGAAGAGCCATGACTCCTGCCGGCGTGCACGGCAGAAGTGTCGCGCTGCCGTTCACAAGTCTGCCGACATTTAAAGGATGAAAGGCGTCCACGTCCTTTTCCGGAGAAATGGCGTTTATGACCTTATTTACGTCAATGATTTTCGGGAGCGGAAGCTGAACAAGTATGCCGTTCACGTCATCCCGCCGGTTAAGCGTGTCGATAAGCTCAAGGAGCCCGCTCTCCTCCGTTTCGGCCGGAAGCGAGAAGATCTCGGATCTGATTCCGACCTCTTCGCAGGCACGGTGCTTGTTTCTTACGTATATCTGCGATGCGGGATCATCGCCGACTATTATCACGGCAAGCCCGGGCGAGCCGGACCCGGCGCTTATCTTTGCCTTCAGTTCCTCCCGTATACGACTCGATACGAGTTTGCCGTCAATCAGCTGTGCCATCGGCATCCCCGTCCTCTCCGTCTCCGCCGTGGAGCGAAGCTATGTCAAATCCCTGTTCGGCGGGGATCTCCGGAGCCGTTTCTCCGGCAGGCGATTCGTCCGGGCCGGACGCGCCCGTCGTCTCTACTCCGGTTTTCTCTTCTTCCGTTCCTGCCGCGGTCGCCGCGGCCTTTGCCTTTTTCGCGTTCACGGCATGTACTATGTCAAATGCGACGAGCAGCGCCGAGCACACAAAAAAGCACAAAAACCCGAAAAGCTGCGAAATGCGGAACCTGCCGATGTAAAGAGAATCGGTCCTTAGGCCCTCTATGAACATTCTCCCGAAGCCGTACCAGGCCAGGTAACGCAGCGCTATCTGACCGTTGTATTTCTTGTGTCTGTACGTCGCGTTGATTATAAGAAAACCGATAAAATTCCAGAGCGACTCGTACAGGAAAGTCGGGTGAACATAAACAGTGACGTCAGAATATTCCTCGCGCAGTCCCATTCTCCACGGGAGAGTTGTTTCTCCTCCGTGTGCCTCGCCGTTTACGAAATTGCCCCATCTTCCGAAGATCTGGGCGATCATCACGCCGAGCGAGAAGCAGTCCGCAACCCTTAAAAAATTTTTCTTTTTGATCGCGCAGAGAACGACAAGGGATATGAATCCGAGGATCAGCCCCCCGTAAAAGCCAAGGCCGCCCTCCCAGATGGCTATGCAGTTGTACAGCGTCTTGCCGAATGTGTCGGCCTTAAAGCTCTCGAAGCTTGTGGCCACATACCATATCCGCGCACCGATTATCCCGCTGATAACCCCGACCATGCAGAAGTCTATAATATCGTCGTCGACAAGTTCCTCGTGCTTTCTGCCGCGGTATCTGACGTAAAAATAGGCGACTATAATTCCTATAACGATTATAATTCCGTACCACATTATCGGGCGTCCGAATACGGTAAAGGCCGAGTTCCTGACTCCGAACTCTTTTATCCCGAGACCCGGGAATGAAATGTAAGTGATTTTTTCCATAGCGTCTCCTTTTCAGCATATTATATTATACAACTTTTTCGCGGATTTGTCAATAAGCGCGTCGCCCGTTCTCAAGCGCTGAATCCGGTAAACAACATACCGCCGCAAAAAACAGGACGCCTGCCGAAGGCGTCCCCGTTATATTGATTTACTATCTGATATACCTTATCGTTCCTATGAACGGAAGATTCTTCGCGCGGCATTTATGCGCGTATCTCATGCCGTAGAAAATATAGAAGATGGCGACGCCCCACAGCGCTATAAGTATAATGACATAGAGGACGTCGAAAAATATTCCGACGACGGGAATCAGCGCAAGCAGCCAGCATATGCCCTTGAAGATAAGCCCGGCGATCAGACACAGTATTTCAACGGTAAGGGTTACTGCCCCCTGGTTTGCCCAGAATTTTCCGTACTGCGAGTCGGGGCAGGACACAAGCGGTATGAAAAAGAGAATGCCGGTCGCGGCGCACATGCACTGGTTGCGGTAGGCGCGGCGCTCGTCCGCCGGATAAAGCTTCGTATATTCCTTACCGTCAAATTTCAGCTTTGAACTCAATTCTGTCTCCTTTTTGCCCTTCGGGCTTTTAAACACTTTAATTATTATACCACAATTTCGGCGTTTTGTCAAGTACCTGCCTTCCGCTGGTCAGTCAGGTGGAAGAAAAGGCGCAGAAAAAGCCTTTTTTTCATGCCTTAGTGGAAAAAAGCCCCGCTTCTGCAGGGCTTAACGATCATTTCCAGAGGGATGCGGGATAAAGTCCCATATCCGTGAGACCGCGGATCTTTTCTACGACCTGCGCCTTGTCCTCGCGGTAAGTCATTCCGAACCACACGGCGGATGTCTGGAGCGCGCGGACCGAATGCTTGCCGCTCTCCACCTGTTCGCCGATGAAGGTCGGTATCGTGAACTCGTCCCTGCGGATGTCGGCGGTTTTCATAAAGTTGACAAGCCCGTCCT
>JAEEGL012197038.1_pt1 | contig 18662 bp, 7 predicted proteins | sample 9134231 | NCBI WGS metagenome assembly JAEEGL01 (sample SAMN16246548, study PRJNA631951) | gut metagenome | biome: gut microbiome; feature: rumen; material: fiber-attached | host: Bos | place: Iran: Karaj | collected 2018-10 | reverse complement strand
GTAGCCGTCAAGTTCATACGGAGTGAATATGGTAGGCCACTCAACTTTTACAGTGGCACTACCTGATTCACACCCAAACACAGTAACATTATAACCTTTATCTATAGATGGATTACATTCGAGTTCTGGCGCATCTGCTTTCTTTACAGATATTATTTTCCCGCTTTCATCGTAATATATGTATTCATCAACATCATACATACCTGTAGTTACAGGAGTGAGACGTACAATAGCACCTATCACCACGTCAATATTACTACCAGACATACCAGATGAAAGATCTGTAGCTATAAGTTCAACGCTGTAAAAGTTCAGTTCTATGATATTACTTTCAAAAGTTCCTATAGCCGCCTTAACCTTAATATCTTCTGTTACATCTATGTTTATCTTATTCCCTTTTTCTGGCATTAGTTCCCATTCGCCACCTATCGTTTGTTTGTACCAATTAACGTCTCCCCTTCCAGCTACTACAGCTCTTATCTCAGCACTGTTACATTCTCTCTTACTGAACAGTTCAACGCTACCATTCACCACTACTTCAACTTCATTTGAAGAGCATTCTCCAGCCATCACATAGTACTTGGCATCTTCTGTAACACCAGTAATTTTAATAGAGCGGTCTGCCGATTGTGCAGAGACTCTGCCAATCTCTTCTCCGTTATTTCTGTAGAATATGAACTCTGCGTCAGCACCTACGTATGACTCCGGAGTAACTGTCAGTGTTATATCAGAGTTATAATCTACCACTGTACCAGGTGATACGGTCAAAGTTACGGAGTAGTACTCAACCTCCACAATGCGGCTGTAGTTCCAATCTTCACCATCCGGGGTCTGGATTCTTACACCTGCTTTGTAGTAACGGTCTGAGTTCTCCTCCATAGTAAACTCAAGCACTTTACCTACCTCAGCACTACCACATGGGCACATTACCATTGTCCAGTTTTCGCCGTCATTGCTAGAGAACCAATATACATAATTTGTTGAGGATTCCGCTGTTATGGTTATATCATTACAATTATGACGAACTACAGGAGTTACGCCTGTTTCAGGATCTGGATCTGGAATGTTTACGGTATCTTGAACCAAAACTTCCACGCTGTTTGAAACACACTCAAGCATGCTGACCGTAAACACATCATTCTGCATAATGTTCTCTACGCTCACCACGCCGCTTTGAATTTCAGCCTGAGTTAAAGAGCCAACCTCTGTGCCTGCGCTGTTCTTGAACACATATACTGCATCTGCACCTGCGTATGAATCCGGGTTCATACTAAGTTCTATGTCTGAACCCATATCCACATACAGTTTGTCATTGAATTTCTGCTGCGTGCCTTTTAGCGCTGCAAGCAGCTCCATTTGGTAGAACTCAACCTCCACTGAGCGACTATAATTCCAGCCTTCACCTTCAGAGGTCTTTATCTTCACTCCTGCACGATATATGAGCGGAGAAGATTCCATAAGTGTTATATTCAGTATCTTACCTATAACTGCACCTTCTTCTACAGGTTCCCACTGCTCGCCATTTGTACTGGAGAACCAATATACATTATCTGTCGTTGACTCCGCTGTTATGGTTATATCATTACAATTATGGCGAACTACAGGGGTCACACCTGTCTCTGGGTCTGGTTCTGGAATGTTTACAGTATCCTGTACAAGAACCGCCACGCTGTTTGAGACACACTCAAGCACGCTGACAGTAAACATGTTATTCTCAAGTATGCTCTCCACACCTACAACTCCGCTCTGAATCTCAGCCTGAGTTAGTGAGCCAACCTCTGTGCCTGCGCTGTTCTTGAATACATATACTGCATCTGCACCCACATACGAATTTGGATTCATACTAAGCTCTATGTCTGAGCCCATATCCACGTACAGTTTGTCATTGAATTTCTGCTGTGTTCCCTTTAGCGCAGCAAGCAGTTCCATTTGATAGAACTCCACCTCCACTGTACGGCTGTAGTTCCAACCCTCTCCTTCAGAGGTCTGTATCTTCACTCCTGCACGGTAATAACGGTCTGCGTCTTCTGTTGTTAGAGTAACGTTCAGGGTTTTGCCAACCACAGCTCCACCCTGAACGCCGGTCCAGTCAGTCCCGTTTCTGCTGGAGAACCAATATACGTTATCTGTTGATGATTCTGCTGTTATTGTTAAATCATTGCAGTTATGGCGAACTACAGGGGTTACACCTGTCTCTGGGTCTGGTTCTGGAATGTTTACAGTATCCTGAACTATTAGTGTTACAGTATTAGACACGCAATTACGTACATGTACCGTATATACATCATTTTCAAGAACATTCTCTACAGGAACCACTCCTGTGGCTACAAGTTCCTGCGGCACAATGCCTATTTGAGTTCCTGCTCCATTGAGAAAACTATACTCAGCTCCGGTCCCTGCATAAGATCTTGGATTGAGTGTTAGTTCAATATCGGAACCCACATTAACATAAATGTGGTCATTATACTTTTCTGTCTGCTCCTTTATATTTGCTAATAGCTCCACTTGGTAGAACTCCACTTGCTGCGGTCTTGAACTTACTATTCTATCAGTACCGGACTGGCTTCTATATGTAACTTCAGCCTTATAGTATATGTTTGACTCTATGGTCTGCTCTATCTCCTTACTTGTGATAACGGTTCCACTACCATCGGTAAGAGGGCCTTCCCAACCAAGGAACGGGTCTATGGCCTTATACCATGTAACCTCAGGCAACTCAGTTTCCGCGATAAGCGTAACAGTGTTACAACCCTCTCTTTCTTTTATTGATACAAACACGCCCCCATGTACATTTACAATTATTGGTTCAGAGTAACATCCACCGCGTTCTATGGTGTAGGTGGTATTCTGTGTAGGCACATCAGACAGAGGTGTTACAACCTCTCCTGGCTGAACATTGATATAACCTACAACTCTCTTACCGTTTGCATCTTCTGCATAGACTGTATATAAAACGTCATACTCCAGATTATCAGGATATACTGTTACGCTCTCGCCAGCCTCAATCTCCACCACATCACCGCCAGAGAACACAACAGATGTCTCATTATTTACATACGCCTTAATGTCAATATCAGCATACGGCAGCTCGGTTATGGTCTCAAGAGCTGGTATATTAACATTATCTTGAACAGAGTAAGCCGTAAAGTTATTCTCACCATCGGCAAAGTTCATTTCATATACAAACTCAGTTGATGCTGTGCTGCTTGTAGTTGTATGACTCTGGGTCTCAACAACCCAGAACACACTCTGAGTGGATGTCAAACTTACAGTATTACATATACGTGATGCCTCTGTTATTACAGGGCGCACATATACAGCGATGCGTGACTGAGACTCGCAGCCTCCACCCGTAACATAGAACTTGGCGGCAGACTCAATGCCTTGAATCAGCACCTCAGGCTCCTCTACAGTAGCCGTGCCAACAAGAGTGCCGTCTTCACTGTAGTAGTTCAGCACACCCTCCATCTCCGTACTTCTGGCAGAAAGTATTACGTTCTCTCCCTTGCTGATTAGAACCACATCAGTCTTAAAATCAGCATCACTCTCAGCCTTGCCAATTATATCCAATGTACTCTTGTTAAAACATAACGGATCTGTTTCATCTCCAGTATCATTAGCTACAGCCTTAAAACATCTGTACTTGTCATCTATCTCAGCAACTGCTGTTATAGAAGGTTCGTCGCTACCAATAAGCTCCCACTGCTGTGTCTGAGAATTAAGTTTATACCATACAGAAGCCCTTGATGCCGTAAAGGAGACCGTGTTACAACTACGTTCATAACTGCTTGTAACAGGAACGCAATAAGATCTGTATGTATTTGTCTCCGATGCCAAAACACAACCTGCGCTCTCCCCCTCTCCGTTAAAGTATTTAACTGCATCTTCATAACTACCAGCCACTATTACCTTATACACAGTATCCCCGCCTATTTCTACACGCTGAGTGTCTGAGCCGTCAAATGATTTATGAATTGAGTAATCCGCCTCATCCGCACTTTTGCATACCCACAGGAAATACGGATTTGAGAACATTGTTCTAATTGTATTACCAGTAACTGTCATTGTTACTGTTCCACCACACGGACCATAAACCTGGTCTGCAGTAATGTAATAATGCTCTGGCTCCGCATCTACATTAAGCGTACCCACAGGAGGGCAGGCAACCACAAGTATATCATCTATAAGAAGGTCGTTACCCACATTGCTACCATCTGTCAGGTTCCAGATCTCAACGGTCAGAGATTCATTATCTCCCGTATTGAATGATGTTATAGCCTGCTGCCACGGGCGGTTTGGCAATATATCTTTAATTGCAATAGTGGCTTCTGGTATATAGTGACCATTAGCATCACGAACCCTAAGTTCTGCTGAAACCGGATCCGCTGAATTCTTTGATGGATTCGCGAACCATACAGAGAAGTTTACAAATGTGTTTCTACATATAGTTTCAATAGGACGACTGTAAACCATAATACCTTCTGAGCCTTGACGGTCAAGCGGATTCATTATAAGCATACCACCATACACATGGTTCACAGGACCACCTTGTGTATGATCAAATTTTGCATAGTACCAAGTTGCATCCTCCCCGCACTCACAACATTTTCCATCTTCATAACTACCACAACCACCCCATGCTGGGTTGGCTACAATAGCATAATCATTATGTTCATTACCTCTAATTTGCTGACAACGATCTATGTAAGTAAATGTACGTAATCTGTCCACCCACTCAGATCTGGCCCTGTCTTTTTCTCCGTTAAGAGTTCCAAAATCATCAAAAAACATCACTTTTGAACCTGCGCCGCACTTTATCATTCTGGCCACATATTCTACATTGGATTCTACAACTGTATGGTCTGGCAAAACAAGAGATGCCTTATAGAATACGGTTCCAACATGATCTGGTGTAGTAATTAAAGTTTTAGTACCATACGCAATTTCTTTCCATGTAAGTTGATTATCTACAGATTCATACCATGTCAAACCCCTCTCATCTCCCGACGGCATATATGCAGTAAGAGTTACCGGTGTTCCCAAAAATGAGTCTGCAGAATATGATGAGATTGACAATGCAGACTGTTCACCGCTGACTTTAATATTTGACACCGCAATTGCCATGTTGCTTCCATCAGTCTTGATAAAGTGGAACAGCATTTCTTCTTTATCAGCCACTACACTTTCATTTACGTGATAGTAATTTTTATCTTCTTTTAGGTTATAATACCTGATCCCTGACGAGGCGTTGTTTATGAACAGTCCATACCATGCGTCACCGTTTGAGTGCACCCACTCCAGATCAAACTCTATCTTAACACTACTTCCCACTTTGCAACCTTGCACTTGGACAGAGAACAAGTCAAACAACTGTTCACTTGATGATACTGTGTTAAGCACAAGTCTGTTAACACCATCAGTGATTTGAGGATATGCAGGATAAACATAATCAGATTTTTGAAGCAATTTAGGGTCACTTAATATAGCAAACTGTCTCTGATTATTGTATTGGTTGAAACCTGAGTTATCAGTCTCTAAATAATCATCATCTATAACAAGCTGACCGTTACCAAACGTATAGATATCAGCGAGTTTGAAATTTTCATATTCTGTCGCCTCATCATTATCAGCTATAGAGAATGTAGTGGCAAACAAAACTCCATCCTTATCTCCAATAGGGTTGTTCTTTAACGCAGCATTGGCGCTGAGAATATTACTCAGCACCAATACAGCACAATAAATAAGATTAACGGGATTTTTCATATTATGTTACTACAAATATTAGTCTGTCTTAATGTTTTTATTAACATTTTTGGAACCAATCAAGGCATAAAAAAGAATGTACCACAGACCGCAGAACACAATCAGGTAACTGCCCAAAATGCCAATTTTATCAGCCAACAGGCCTTGCAGGAACGGAAGCACGCCTCCACCGCAGACAAGTGCCATAAAGATGCCCGACGCCATTGGAGTATATTTGCCGAGTCCTTCTGTGGAGAGATTGAATATACAACCCCACATTACAGAGGTACAAAGACCGCAAAGAACCATACAAATCATGCCCACAGGCAAAACACCAGTAACACCAATTGCAGGTAGATTTACCGCAACCTCAACATCTTCTGGCATAACCATTATACAAGTTACAAGGCATATTGCGATACCAGCAACCGTTGAAAGCATCACTTTTGAAGATACCGTACCACCTATGGCACCGCCCACAAGCCTGCCAATCATCATAAGGAACCAATATATACCAACAAGTGTTCCAGCCAAAGCAGGCCCTACGTCAGGATCTTCTGACATGAAAATATTTGCAGTATTGGGAATTCCAACCTCTATACCTACATAAAAGAATATGGCAAGTGCACCAAGTGCAAAATGTCTGAACGCAAGCGGACCTATAAGGTCGTTCTTATCTTTGTCAGAATGTTTAGCATTTTCTACTCTTTTCTCTATATGGGGTTCTGGTATTTTTGTAAATGAGATAACGATGAACGCCAATATGAATATGATTATGGCAAGCATCATAGCATGGGAAGCATCTCCAAGGTCTGCTTCTGCTATGTTACCACCTATATAATAGCCCAATACAATAGGAGCCAAAGTTCCACCTATTGAATTCATAGAGCCACCAAACAGGTTCAGCTGGTTACCTTTTTTACCACCGCCGCCAAGTGTGTTGAGCATTGGATTGACAACAATATTTAGCATGCACATTGAGAATCCCGCCACAAAAGCGCCAGTAACATATACTGCAAATGATTCCATAGGAGCCGCAAGCCACTGTATGCCTACACCTATTATGCCGATAGAGACTGCACATAGCGATGTGAATTTATAACCCTTACGCTTAAGAATAATACCAGCTGGTACACCCATACAAGCATACGCTATAAAATTAGCCAAAGTGCCAAGTTGAGAGAGAGCATTAGAAGCTCCAAACTGATTCTTTACAACAACCCCCATTGTACCTGCAAAATTAGTAACAAAGGCTATCATAAAGTATAGAAGAAACATTACCAGTATAGGTAAAATATTTTTGTGATTTTTCATAGTAAGGATTTTTAACGTGTTTTATTTTATTTTACTTTACCGGCTTTATACTAATAGCAAATCCACCACCTGTCACAGAGGCTAATTTCAATTTTGATTTATTAGTTACTTTTTGTTTAGTTATCTTATAAATTTGAGAGTTTTCATTACAATCAGCGCCCTTCCCATCCTGATATATTGTAGCCTCATATTTAACACCAGGAGTAAGGAAGTCAAGTTTGAACTCTGAAGTACGAGGCGCCCCACCGTTGGTACCTCCCACAAACCAATTTTCAGAGCCTTTCTGCTTACGAGCCGTAGTTATGTACTCCATAGGCTCCGCTTCTATATACACAGACTTATCCCAGTCAAGGGCGACATCCTTTATGAATTGGAACGCATCCATAAACTGTTCATAGCTATCAGGAAGGTCTGCCGCCATTTGCAACGGACTTGCCATTGTTACATATAGCGACAACTGGTTAGCTATGGTAGTATGAACCCACATCCCTTTTTTATTAGGATTAATCTTACCCAGATCAGTCTGGAATATACCTGGCGTGTAATCCATTGGGCCTCCTATTAGGCGGGTAAATGGTAGAATTGATGTATGGTTGGGCTGTATTCCTGTCATTGCATGATATTCAGTACCTTTTGCGGACTCATTTCCAATGAGATTCGGGTATGTACGGCACAGACCTGTTGGACGCACAGCTTCATGCGCATTTACCATTATCTTGTAGTCTGCCGCCTTCTTAATTGCATACAAATAGTGGTTTACGAGCCACTGGCTGTAATGTTTCTCCCCGCGAGGTATGATGTTTCCCACATAACCAGACTTAACCGCATCATAACCGTTATCTACCATAAATTGATAAGCCTTGTCAAGATGACGCTCATAGTTGCGAACTGACGATGATGTTTCATGGTGCATGATAAGTTTAACACCACGTGATTTGGCATAGTCTCTTAGATACGGAAGGTCAAAATCAGGATACGGAGTTACGAAATCAAAAACATAGTCTTTTGAGTGACCGAACCAATCCTCCCAGCCTATATTCCAGCCTTCAACAAGCACAGCATCAAGTCCATTATCAGCAGCAAAGTCAATATAACGCTTTGTGTTAGCTGTAGTAGCGCCATGACGACCATGAGGTTTGACTTTGGAATAATCAGTCTCTCCAATTTTTACGCTTGGCAAATCATACGTATATGACCACTCAGATTTACCGCTTATCATCTCCCACCATACACCTACATACTTGCAAGTGTGTATCCAGGATGTATCCTCAATTTTGCAAGGCTCGTTAAGATTAAGTGTGATACGAGATGCCAGTATATCAGTAGCCTTATCGCTAACTATCACGGTACGCCATGGTGATGTGCAAGGAGACTGCATATAGCCCTTATCTCCCATTGCATCAGGCGTAAGCCACGATGTAAACACCATACGTTTGTCATCAAGTTCCAAATGCATACAAGCATAATCCACAAGGGCAGCCTCATGTATGTTCATATATATGCCATCATCAGTTTTTATTAAAAGAGATGTCTGGACACCTGTTGGGGAGAATATTGTCTGCGAGAGATTACCCGTAATCTTACTTGCAAGCAATCCTCTAATCTCAGAAAGTCTGGACTTTGTGTATTCATACTCCTGAGTATCATAATCACCTGGAATCCAGTATGCATAATGGTCACCTGTCATAGCGAACTCACTCATCTCCTCTTTTATAACAAAGTAGTTCAAATTGTTTTGAAGAGGGAACTCATAACGGAATCCTATACCATCATTAAACACACGGAAATTTATAATAAGCGAGCGGTTGTTTTTTTTCTGGAACAACGTCACTTTCATCTGGTTGTAGTTATTCAGAATGCTTTTCTCTTCACCCCATACCGGATTCCAAGTCTCATTAAACGAACTTCTTTCAATATTATTAACATCGAACCCGTCATAAAGAGATGTTATGTCATTCATTTTCGCATCTTTTGCCGGACCGCTGAATGTCGCCTCGGCTCCAGTATCTTTAAGAAGCAACCCAAGATGACTATCCGCCATCACCTGTTTGCCTTTATACTCCAGATTATAAGTAGGTCTGCCCCACTTATCCAACTTAAAATTAAGTTTTAACTCGCCATTAGGTGATGTAAGTGACTGAGCGAACACCCCCACACATAACATGACGGCAGATAATATTAAAAAAGTTCGTTTCATAAAATAATTGCTAAAATATTATAAAGCCAAAATGTATTATCAATTTGATTTGAGACGGTATATCATACAACCACGACGTGGAATTGACACACTTACAGATGACATCTTGCCAAGATCTCTGTGCTCCCACAAATCTCTTACTTCAACAGGACTGTCAAAGCCAAACACCTCCTTGAAATCAACGTTTACCGTCTTTGCACCGTCAGCTCTGTTAAACAGTGCCAATATATAATCACACTCATCTGTCTTGCCTATCCAAATCTGACTTTTGGCACTACCTACATCAGTTGAAAGAGGGTGACCAATAAAATTCTGGTTGTGGAGAGCCAGAAGTTCTCTATTTTGATATAGCCAAAGATTATTGCCTATTGTATTATACCTATCCGCAACAGCAACCGGTCCACCTGCTATTATCTGCAAAGAGATACATGATTTCCTTTCATTATCATCAGAAAATGTGTTCAGACGCGTAAAATCACCATCCAAAATCATGTTATTCTTGTTTTTACCAGATAAGTCAGACCAATGGATAAAGCCATCAAAAGCATTATAGTATGTAGGCCATATATCATGCTTCACGCCACGCTCCATATCACTAAAACGCCACCATTTACCATCGCAAACATCATCGTTAATACGGATAAGCGAACCAGGAGCATACGTACGCTCATTTATAGCATGATTGTATAAGTGAGGCATTACAAGACTTAAAGTAACTCCATATTCATCACACGCTTCTTTCATCCATCTAAGCGCAGTCTGATAATGTTCAATAGGACGATTACTACGTGCAGTGAAGTCTGGCTGACGGTCAATACCATCTTCATACCAGGAAAGGAAGTCCACTCTCAAATATGAGACGCCCATATCGGCATAATACTTCACATATCCTTTTACATACTCCTCAGCACCGTTTTTTGTAGGATCCACCCAACTGAACCATGTAGCTGGAAGACCGCTTACTATATCTTTGATTTTAATATTCGTACCTTTGATATAATTATCTCCTTTAGCCATATTAATCCACAACGGATTCTGATATATACCCAATGTCATTCCTTTGCTCTTTAGGTAATCAGCCCAATAGGCATAATCATGCTCCCAATGGTCATCATGCTTTTTTCTATAACCATTACCACTCCAGCTATTACCATCATTAGTAGTTCCCCATCCGTCTATGCATACCATGGTGTAACCATAGTCTTTTAGGTTATCAGCCATCCAGTCTATGTTTTTCTTCCATTCGTCTTCTGGAATATAAGTATTGTCTGTTGCACTTCCATTTGCAGCTTCATAACAATATTCGTATGCGCTCCAATACAATGGAGCTGGTTTATCCGCTGCATAACCTATCATAGAACAGATAGTAAGTGCTGCAATTGTTAAATTAATTTTTTTCATAGTATTTAATTATTATTTAATATTCAATGGCTATCATATCCCAGTATTTCAGATACGGAATTGTAACATTTATCTCACTACCATTCTGCTCAAAAGCAAGATCCTTTGATACTCCGTTACAATAATCTGGAGAAGCAAGCCAAACCTTAGTTACAGTACCTGATACGGATATTGACACAGGAACATCAGTAAACAATTGAGGTTCTTTCTGTGTTCCATCATCATCACGCCAGTTGGTGTGAGAAACACCTTTAAGGTTAATAAAATGTATGTAATCATTGCCATCTACTTTTTTACCTTGTACGGCAACTTTTCCTATTGATGCCGGCCATTGCTCAAAGTTAACTCCTTCTGCTTCTGATTTAATTTGTGTTGACGACGTAAATTCACCACCTCCACGCAACACATTCTCATACGCGACAAGGAAATCATAGTAACGTATTATGCTTTGCTTCAAATCCGCCTCCATCTGCAAATTGTTATTTGGAAAATACTCATTGCACAACATGTGCTCTCCCATTTGCAGAATTGTACCGCCAAATGCCTGAGCCACTGCTGTTGTCATTAATACACCTGGTGTGTTGAAGTAACCTGGAGCAGAGGATTTTCCATAGTTAAGATATGCCGCAAGCACTGTTCTACGAGAACCATTAGACATTGCATCATTTGACTTAATTATTTTCACAAGATCATCATAGGTTTCGCCGTTATCTCTCGGCCATACTTCAGTGTACAAAAAATCAACTATAGGCTTACCATCTGCACCTTTAGCAGCATTTATAGCTTGTTGCTGTCCGAACTGTGACACTGCGTTCATAACAAGAGCCTTATTAGGATTGCTTTCCTTCATTGCAGAAATAAACTCTTTAAATCCCTTGTACAATGCACTGTTTGTCAACTTAGTTCCCTGACCAGAAGCCTTCTTTGGATAAACGTATATAGTTCCTAAATTACCAAGCTGGTCTATCTGGTAGCCTCCAAAAGGATAATTTTGATAGATAATTTGGTTCTGAGCCGCTAAATACTCCTGCCATTCCTTATTTCCTGGGTTTGTTAGAAATATGCTACTCTTAAATGGTGCTGAAAGTTTGTGAACTAGTTTATCTTTCAAATATTCATCTCCAAACATGTACCACTCCTCTTGAACTCCGTCTTCTGGTGCGTTTTTAAGAGCTCCATAGCAAAGATTATAAGACAATGTCATCATGCCAGCGGCATTAGCCTTATTAAGATAAGATAGTACTGTAGAACGATAATTTGTTCTACTTGCTATATCAAGCCATGTTTCAGCGGGTGAGCCATCTGCATTCAGAGCAACTGGTTTGTGATGATCACACTCCCACTCCTGAAATTGAAGATAGTTAATATGATACCTTCTAAGCCAATAGATGTTATTCTCAATCTCATCTTCAGACAACTGACCGTATGAAGAAAGGAAGCCGTTACGTACAAACTCTCTTGTATCACTTGACACATCCACTGCTATACTGGCAAATGTGGTATCCTTTCCATTAACTACACTGTGCAAGTCTGCAAGATAACCCTTAAAGTCATCTGTTGGTGGCTGCCACGTCCATTCCAGGCCAGACACAGGCACATCAGCAATTACATCGCCTAAATGTTTGTATCTAACCATAAAATCAGGATGGCCATCAATTGGCTTTTTGAGAGTAAACCTAACTTGTTCACCAGGTTTGTAACAAACCTTATCTGTATTAACGTTTACTTTAATATAACCATCTCCGTATGTAATAGGGTCATGTATAGGATTGTATTTCTGACATGAAGCAAGCATCACTAGAGAAAAACAGATGCCTAATATTTTTATATTTTTCATAATATTGCCCTCCATTTTTATTGTTCAAATTCAACAGTCATTTCACTAAGATTGATTGTAATGGTATAAGTACCCTTACTACCCACAATCCATTTTCTGTCAAGAGATTCGTCAGCAGGAATGTTTGACACAATATTGATTGCTGTCTTACCCTTAGCTGGCGTGCCGTTAGCAGGGGCGACTATAAAGAATCCTGCCCAGTCTGTTCTTATCTCTAATGGGAACTTTATCTGTCCGGAGGCAAGCTCTCCCGTAAAGGAGAACACCCCGTCAGACACCTTGGTCATTTGAGTCACCTTATCCCAACTCCAGCCACCAGCGGTAGCGTCACCAATCATCCACACATTATCAATGTCTGATACAGAGATATTCATTGTGAGTGCGTTCATGTCAATATCAAGGACATAGAATGCTGTATTTGGCACATTCCAATATGATTCCTCACCGCAACCAGATTCACATCGTACGAGTATATTATCTGACGCACCTCTTACGTAAGCAGGGTAATCTGCTGATATGCTTGTTACAAATCTGTAAGAGCCTTGCATCAGAAGACCTGAGTATCTATACTTGTGCATCGTTCTTGTAATTGGCACACGTAAGGTACTACCTATTGCTGTTCCTTTTAAGTAGATGTATTCTTGTGATTCTACAAGTTCTATACTACATGTAAGCTGTTTATAGTTCATTCTAACCTTATATAAACCACACTGAGTAATTTTCCATTTATAGTCTGGAATATTGAATATACCTTCACCAGACTCATCCTCCCCTATCTTGTAGCGGTACGCCATCCTAGTATCGTCATCTTCAGACTCCTTTACAAAACAGTAGTCAAAATTCTCTCTTGACACCACAAACTTCAGTTCTCCAACATTAAGCATACCCTCATAGTAGAAGCCTCCTTCCTCGCCATCTATACTACTCATTCTTTCGGCATCACTCAAACTCCATGTGCCAGCCACTGTTGCGTCTCCGCCAATAAACATATACTTGTACACATTCTCATATACTGCAACTTGAAAGAACACAAGTGGAGACACCTGCACAGGAGCGGCATCCTGCGCCACAGTAGCAGTGATTCTAGCCTCGTAGCTGATAAGTTCACCATAATGTTCCTTAAGCTCCGGCCACAACTCCAAAAGCAATGAGTTAAGCGAACTATGAGTAAACGATTTATTTCTATCCGTTGTTTTTCCAATATTAAGTTTGTACCCGCCCTTAAAGTCATTACCCACACGGTCAAACTCAAAGTAGTAAGATATTGAATTCCCTGATTTCCCATTTGTTCCACTTGTCCAGGAGAAAATCAAAGCATCCTTATTTGCAAGCTCTTGGTCTAATTTTATAGACTGTTCGTTGACTTTCATTGCCAAAGCCTCGCCTTCAGTAACCACTATCTCCTCCTTCTTACATGCAGTCAACAGTGTTGCAATTGCTAAAAATGATAATATAAATATGTTGTGTTTCATAATCGTTAAACATTATTGATTAATAACCAGGATTTTGCACGAGTTTTGGATTTGCCTCCATCTCAAGCAGAGGTATAGGGAGCAAGAGGTTCTTTGAAGAGAAATTGGTCTTTCCTATTGAGTTAAAGAACTTCTGTGCGTAGTTGTCTGGCATACGTACCAAGTCAAACCAACGCTGACCTTCAAACGCAAGCTCTATTCTGCGCTCCTTAAGTATGGCGTCACGCAGCTCAGACTGAGACATTGATTCAAACTTGGTTCTGTCTGTAAGACCTGCTCGTTTACGTACTTCCATAAGTGGCTCAATTGCCTCCTTTGTCATACCAAGCTCGTTAAGGGCTTCTGCCTTGTATAACAATATATCAGCATATCTGGTAACAACCCAGTTGGCGGGACTCATGTTGTAATCAGAGGCTATTGACAATGGAACAAGGAACTTCCTAAGGTTATATCCAGTAGTGGAATATGAAGATTGGTAAGACTGGCCATCAAAATCAGGGCAACCTGAATATAAAATAGTCTTATCCTTTCTATTATCACCTGTCTCGTATTGTTTTACGAACTCTTCTGTAGGCTGATTCCAGCCCCAGCCACCTGCAACCATACCAGAGTTACGTGGACCCGTATATGTAGAAAGCCAGGAGGATTGATTTGTGTTATCCCAAAAGTCATTAGATGTTTTTCCAAAATATTGAACCTCAAAAATAGATTCCTTACCATTCTTTTTAAGAGGGTTGAAGTTATCTGAATAGTCCTCATTTAGAGAGTATCCGTAAGATGCTATTTGATCACACATTGCAATTACATCTGCGTAGTTCTCTCTACGTGTCATATACACCCTTATAAGTTCAGCCATTGCAGCCTCTTTTGTAGCTCTTCCTAAATCTGAAGACTGATAGCTGGATTTACGAGGCAATCTCTGAATAGCATCATTTAAATCACTCTTAATCTGAGCGTACAGTTCCTCAGTGCTTGCCTGAGGCGCACCCTCATCATTAAGACTTTTCTGAGGAACAAGGTTTAATGGGACCCTGCCAAACAGACGAACAAGAAGGAAATAATAGTGTGCACGCAAGAACTTAACCTCACCGATGCAACGATTCTTAAGATTTTGATCCATATTTACGCCTTCTATATTCTCAAGCACCATATTGCAACGCAAAATACCAGGAGCAGGGCCACGCCACAAGTCAAGAGCGCCAAAGTTATCTGATGTAGCAGTGAAATTTGCCAAATCCACGGTCTCAATACCATCTGTACCACCACCCGCTCCAACGATACTATTTCCAGCGACAATATCGAGCGTCCATATTCGCATATTGTAAATTTTAGGCCATTGCATTGGCTGATATGCACCATTCACAGCAGCGACAACCTCTTCAGAAGTGTGAAACTGGTCTGAAGTAACAGCATCGTAGGGTTCCTTATCCAGGAACTTACAAGAGTTCATGCATGTCAATGACAGCAATAAACTTATAGTTACCAATATATTATTTATTGTCTTCATGATTTTCTGATTTTAAGGTTAGAATGTTATTGACGCACCAGCAGTTATATTAAGAGAAATAGGATATACATTGAAATCCACTCCAGTTCCTCCAACCTCTGGATCAAGGCCTTTATACTTTGTGATTGTAAACAAGTTTGAGCCTGATATATATACACGTACATTGCTCATAGCAGCCTTTTTTGTTAGTCGCTGTGGAATAGTGTATCCGAATGACAAGTTCTTCAAACGAAGATAAGAACCGTCTTCTATAAATCTGTCTGACACTCTGTTGTTATTATTAGGGTCATTTGCCACAGCACGGGGCATTGTGGTGGAATGATTCTCGTCATTCCAACGGTCAAGGACGCTTACAGCCTGATTCTGTGCAACAGACATGGCTTCAAGAGACGCTCTTGTAGCATTATAAATCTTATTACCCGCAACGCCATAGAAATAAATCTCTATATCAAATCCCTTAATTTTGAATGTGTTGTTTAGTGAGAATGTCCATGACGGTGTAGGAGAACCAAGGAAAGTGCGGTCATTTTCATCTATAACACCATCACTGTTAAGATCTTTGAATTTGATGTCTCCTGGCTGAGTACTGTTATATTTTGAACTACCTATAGTTTGGATAGCATGATTGTTTATCTCTTCCTGAGTTTGGAAAATGCCATCACATACATATCCATAGAATGCATTTATCGGATGACCTACAGAGTTAACATTGTAAATAACATTGCCTGTTTGGCTGTAAATATCCTTGCCGTCTGGAAGGCTGATAATTTGGTTATGATTATAAGAAAAATTAAGAGTGGTCGTCCAATTAAAGCCATCACCATTATCCTTGAAGTTGAATGAGGTAATACCAACCTCAACACCTGCATTACGAACGGTGCCTGCATTAATTCTTGGCACATCTATATCTGAGTAACCAGAGCTAATTTGCACATTAGCATTAGTAAGCATATTTTTTGTATCCTTAACATATCCATCTACAGAAAACATTAAGTGGTCATCTGCCATTTTCATATCCAGACCAACGTTATAAGACATAACGGTCTCCCATGTAACATTAGGGTTAGGCATTACGTGTGAGTACAAGGTTGATACCTGATTGCCATTGAAAACATACTGACCGATACGAAGTTTTGTAGTTCCTTCATAGTTGCTTACATTTGACTGGTTACCTGCCATACCAAATCCAAAACGGACTTTCATATCGCTTACAACCTTATTCTTAGGGAAAAACGCTTCTCCAGAAGGTCTCCATGCTAAAGACACTGATGGGAATGTTCCCCAGCGATGTCCTTTGGCAAAACGTGAAGAGCCATCCTCTCTAACAGTTGCTGTTATGTAGTAACGGTTGTCATATACATAATTTGCACGTGCCATAAATGAAAGTAACGCCCATTCACTGACATTTCCAGATAGTGTCATAGTCTCAACATCTGTTCCGTTAGAAAGCTGGCTGGCAGTTTCAGTAAGGAATCCCTGAATACTACCATCCATAAATTTATAGTGGTTAGCAGACATTGAGGTACCAATCATAGCGTTGACAACATGCTTTTTATTGAATGTTTTATTAAATGTAATGGTATTATCCCACGTCCAGGTCAAACTCTTGTTAAATTTGTTAAATCTGTATGATTCATATTGAGGTATAGGCTCCCAGTTATAGGCAGGAGTCCAGTTGTCTTCATCCCAGAACATAGCCTGTACACCTATTGTACTCTTAAATGAGAGAGGCTCCCATGGTATGATTTCAACATAGGCATTGCCAAGAAAATTATAACCTTTTGTTGTCTTGTGATTCTCATACATTTTACCAACTGGGTTTGCAATATCACCTACATACATTGCAAGACCATTAGGACCAGCCCACGAACCGTCATCATACTTCATCCTCTGCGTTGGCAATGAGAGCATTGCGTTTTGCAAATTCCATTCACCATTTTGCTTAACATCATGGTTAAAAGAAAGATTTGTACCTATTTTCAGCCATTTGTACATTTTTGCATCCACATTTGCTTGAAATGTAAGACGATCATAAGATGTTGTGCGAACAACACCTTTTTGGTTTAGGTATGAACCTGAAAGATAATAAGTCACCTTATCTGTTCCACCTGAGAAATTTATGGAGTAATTCTGTACCTGCCCCAGTTGGATCATATTATTAACCCAGTCAGTACTTTGAGTTAGAAGCGTAGGGTCTTCAAAAGCAGGATTCTGACGCTGACCACTTGCCTTCATCATCTCATTATGCATAGATGCAAACTGTGAGGAATTAAGAAGAGGTATTGTATTAACAATTTTATCAACACCGTAGCTTGCCTTGATTCCCAAGTGGTTATTATTGTCTTTGTTACCTTTTTTAGTAGTTATGATTACAACACCGTATGCACCACGAGAGCCATAAATAGCGGTAGCAGAAGCATCTTTAAGCACATCAACGGTCTCAACATCATCCATATTAAGCATATTGAGAGGCGCATCAGTCGGCACGCCATCAATTACCAATAGCGGATTACTACCATTAATAGAGCCAACTCCACGAATTTGCATACTAACATTACTGCCTGGTGCTCCACTTGAGGTAACCTGCAAACCTGGAGCCAGACCGGATAAAGCTTCACCGACGTTAACAGCCTGATGTTTTGACAATTCATCTGATGAGACCTGAGCAATTGCACCAGTCAGGTCACTCTTCTTCTGCACACCGTAACCAATGGCTACGACCTCTTCAAGTTGTTCAGAATCCTCTTCCATCGTTATGGAAAGAGGTTTATCCTGCTGAGCCGCTATCTCTATTGGTTTATAACCTAGATAAGTGGCCTGAATAGTTGCTTTTGACAATTTTGATTCAATCTTAAAATTGCCATCCATGTCTGTAATTGTGCCAGTTCCGTTATCTTTGATGATAACATTCACACCAATCATAGGTTCTCCTTCTGCATCAATTATAGTACCATGAAAATCAGCGTAAGATACGGCAGCAGTCAGAGCTGACATACAAAGCAGTAAAAATTTTTTCTTGTGATACATAGTTTTAATTTTATGGTTTGATTTTTTAATTAGCAAAATGCTTTTTGCAAAGATAAAGATTGAGACAAAACGATTTTCAGAGAGTAGTAAAAAAGTAGTGGATTTTCAAAGCAACCCACTACTTAAAGTGCTATATATCAGCAAACTAACTCACAAGACAATCCC
>JAEEGL016730639.1_pt1 | contig 18663 bp, 16 predicted proteins | sample 9134231 | NCBI WGS metagenome assembly JAEEGL01 (sample SAMN16246548, study PRJNA631951) | gut metagenome | biome: gut microbiome; feature: rumen; material: fiber-attached | host: Bos | place: Iran: Karaj | collected 2018-10 | reverse complement strand
ATTCCGGACTAGATGACCTTAAGCTGGACCTGATTGACAAAGCCTCAGCAAATGCAAAAGAGCGAATTGATATCATGGCAAATAACACTGGAGCAAAGCTTGGCAAGCTGAATAATTCAAGCCTTGGTGTTTTCCAGATTACAGCCAAAAACTCAGGCACAAGCAGTTACTCCTACGATGGTGCCTTTGATACATCATCTAAACATAAGACAGCATCAATAACTGTGCATCTTGAATATGGGTTGAAATAACTGAAAAAGACCTCCAACAGCTCAAAAGCTGGCGGAGGTCTTAATTATTGATTATCTTTTCTTATTTATTTCCCTTAAGTAATGGGCGAAGTGGCTGATAAATCAACATGGTAATTACTGCTGAAATAAGTCCCTTTACAAATGTAAATGGTACGTTGAACATAAGTAAGCACTTCTCAATTGAATCGATGTTTGCAAATGGTGCAACTGCCTGATAAGCTGCTACGATAACATCCTTTGGCATGAAGTTGTAGTATACCGGATATACGATATAGAGGTTTGATGGGAAGCTGATTGCTGCCATAACCACTGCACCTACTACTGCACCGATGATTGCATTTGTCTTTGTCTTCTTGTGGTGATAAATAAGTCCTGCTGGAAGCACGAAGCCTACACCAAGGATGAAGTTTGAAAGTTCGCCGACACCACCTGTCTGAGTGATGAATAAATGGAGAACATTCTTAATAAAACATACGATTACTCCATAAACTGGTCCCATTGCAAATGCTGCCATAAGAGCTGGAAGCTCTGAAACATCAAGCTTGATGAAGCTTGGCATTACTGGCACCGCTGTGTCTAAAAACATAAGCACGAAAGCAATTGCTGAAAGCATTGCTGTAACTGTCATGTTTCTAACGTTTACTCTCTTTCCTGATTTTGTCTGCATACCTGCACCTGTCATTCCGACTGAATCCATTGTAATTCCTCCCTATGTAAAAAAATATAGTACTTATAGGAAGTCTTCACTTTTACACCTCATCAGTCAGAGAAGCTGACTGATGAGGGGCATTAAAAAGCCCTGAGAATAATCTCAGGGCATAACGTACACAAATATAATATCTGCATATCTTCTTCCATCCAGACTATACTGTCGGTACTGGAATCACACCAGTTCAGCAAAAAGCTCGCGGACTTTACCGCCGGTCAGGAATTGAAAGCTAAGCTTTCGCACCTTGCCCTGAAGATTTCCTATTTGAGAATACTATACAACACAATTCAGGCAGAATCAAGAGCCTTCCTTCTTTTCCTTTCCTTTTTTCTTTTCACGGATTATCGTAATTACGATAATCAATACTATGGTCAAAAGTACTAAACCAAGCTTTACCAAATTACTATATGAACCTTCATAAGTCTCAATAGCAAAGATAGCTTCATTGCCATCTAGTGGGGTTTCCACATAACTTCCCTTGATTTCATTAGGTTTTAACTCCCATTTATCATCTTTTCTCTCATAAATGTTTACACTTATTACATCTTTCCCAACAAAAAATCTAACCTCTTGTGCCTCATCTTCATCAGGATTCGTATTTTCAATTGAAACCTTATACATGTGAATCACACTGCCCTTACGGTTTTTAACAGGTGGCTCAAGGTCACTTACTGTTTCAACTAGGACTTGAGAATTGGCTAAAAACCGTCCTGAGACCAGTACAAGTGGCTTGCCACAATACTTGGTTTTTGAAGCAAGAACCTTTACATCATCCTTTTCAGAAACAATACTAAAGATGTTTCCAGTTATAGTAGTTTCGTCAAAACCATCCCAGGATATGTATGTATCTTTCGCCCTGGAAAGCTTAGGGAATTCAATACCCTCTATGCTGGAGCCATAGCTCATACTATCTGTCTGTATTAGTTTTTTATCCAAGTCATAGAAATAAACCTTAGGTGAAAATACACTTGCACCTTCATCTATGGCAAGAAGATTATCATATTCTATTTTCTCCGCTATGCCTTTATAGCTTGTGTTATTTATTCCTCCATAAGTATCATCAAGATAATAATTATTGAAAATGCTTTCCATCATCTTGCTGTGTGAAACCGTTATGTCGTTTGATGAATCCTCAAGTACATTTCCTATAATTTCGCCCACCCAGTTAGGTTTGTTTGAAAGCTTGGCATTTGCGTAGCAGTATCTTACTCTTCGACCTGTTCCTACGATACCACCTACATAATTTGCTCCTTCAAGGGTGGAGCTTACGAGACAATTTTTAATCGTGCCACAGGAATATCCGGATATACCTCCCAGATAATTACCCTCTTCTGAATAAATTCTGTTTTGTCCGATAGAATTAGCTACCAGACCAAGCTCCATATAGCCGGCAATACCTCCAGCATTCTCACGGCGAAACTCAATAAGTCCCTCACTTTCACAGTCATCAAGGACGGCGATTGTTACATATCTTTCCTGCTTAGTATCAGTAGCCTTGACATCTTCTTTATCAAGACCTTCTATGCCAATTGCACCTGCTATACCTCCCGTATTTCTATCGCCATTTATATAGCCCCTATTTAGGCAACCTATAATCCTTGAAGCACTCTCATTTTCCGAATCGATAGCAGAATAGTCTTCTATGACATCACCGCCCTCAGCAATTCGTTTTAGATTATCCACCTTATCGCTGGCAAAGGCTGAAATATCTGCTATTCTACCATTTATATCCTGAAAATCATTATTCAGCGTAGTCTGTGCCTCAGTGAGACTCCTGCTCAGTTCTCTCAAGCTACTGCTATAATCTCCGGCCACCTTTTCTACTGAATCATTTATGCTATCTCTTACGTCATTAACATCTGTATATACATCAGTAGCTGCCGAGTCCACCTGCGCCCTTGCGCCCATTTCAAATCTGCTAGCATCATATTCTTTAAAAGACTTTGAGGTTGCATCTACACTTTCATTTATCTGATCAATCCTATTTATTATCTTTTCAAAATTAAAGTTTTCTTCCTGCTCCTTTATCTCCTCACTTGCGTTGTTAACTCCAGTTTGAAACCTTTCAATAGTTTTTGTTACACCACCCAGCCTTCGGTCAATTTCCTCGTTTTGTTTATGAATAGTATCAGTAATTTTACCAGAGGCATCTGTTACATCCTGGGTTGTTTCAGCTGCTGCCTCATCTATAGAATCTGCCATTTTATCCAGTGCCTGTCCTGATGAGCTTGAAATTTCATTTATATCGTTTCCCAGCCTTTTAGCACTATTTTCAAGTCCATCTATGTAAGTATCAAGACTCGAACCTTCTCCAACTATAGTTGGCTCAAACTGACCTGCAATACCTCCCACATCCTGCTTGCCATATACATTTCCATTATTGGTGCAATCGGTCACTTTACCAGTGAAGCGTCCAACTATACCACCTACATTTTTTCCAGCGTGCTGGTAACCTACGATTCCATTATTTGTACAATCCGATATTGTTCCCAGACTAATTCCAGAAATACCTCCAATATCATTTCCCTGATCTAGAGACTTCTCAAATTTGTCCACCAAACTATCAATGGAAAGAGAGGTGACCGACTCACTTTCAAAGGAAAGCCAAACATCATCGGAATTAATGTTGCCATTATTTACACAGTTGTATATATTACCTTTGTTTTCTCCTGCAATGCCTGCGACGCTCTTAAGACTTTCCACTTCTGCTTCATTGGTGCAGCCCCGCACGATTCCATTTGCTCCATTGAGGCCAGCTATTCCAGCCGCATCACCTATGGCTGTGGCAGTGCCATCTGCCTGGCAGTTCTCTATGATTCCACCATTCACACCTGCAATTATTCCAATATAGTCATTGTCATCCTTGGAGGATACGCTTCCATTGACCCGAAGATTTCTTACAATCCCGCCTTTTTCCACATATCCAAAAAAACCTAAAGCACCATTTCCAGAATCTAAATTAAAACCTGTTATAGTGTGATTGTTTCCATCAAAAATTCCAGAGAATGAATCGATACCTGTAAAATTATCCCCCTCCGTTAGTTTGATGTCACATGCAAGGGTCACTACCAGACCCTGGCTGTAGCTACCAAGCTTACAAACATCAGCAAACTCTACCAGCTCTTTTGCATTAGAAATTATGATATCCGGCTGTTTAGATGAATCACTGGACTCAATATTCTCAGCATTAGATGTACTGTTTGAAGCCAATGCAGTTATATTTAAAAAATTCATTCCAAACATAACCGAAAGCATGAGGCAAATGCTTCTTGTTAAAAATCTATTTTTCATCAGAAGCACCTCCCTCCTTCTTTACTTCAGCTTTCAGGTCATTTTTTTCAGACTCTTTATCAGTTGTCTCCTCTTTTGGAGAAGCATTAACATCCAAATCCTTCAATTCCAGTCGACCTCTAATCTCCTTGTCTACAGGATTTGGACCTCCCACATTATTAACCCATAGATTCACATCACCTATGATAGTGCCTCTGAAAAATCCCACAACATCACCATCAATATGTCCACTTACAAAGCCATCTACCCTTGTAATTCCCACATTTTTCTGCAATTCTCCTGGCAATTGTACATTTACATCAAAGGAGGTCTTCTCTATGAGTCTGTCGCCAAACAGAAGTATCTGAGGCAAGGCAAACATTACTACAATAATGGATATAATTGTGCCACGACCCAGGCAGACTCCTATACCTGCAATACAAGGTTCACTTGTCATTTGTCCAATAAGGATTCCAGCCATGGCCAGCATTGTTCCTGAAGTTACGATGGTTGGGAAAGCGTAATTCATTGTATCGATAATCGCATCCCTTTGAGACATTTGCCGCTTAACCTCCTGGTATCTTGAGGATACCACGATGGCATAGTCAATATTTGCACCCATCTGAATTGAGCTGACAATCAGGTATCCCATGAAGAACAAATTTGTTTGCGTGAGATATGGAAATGAAAAATTAATCCAGATGCATCCCTGTATGATTAAAATCAAAAGTACAGGCATACCTGCAGATTTAAAGGTGAACAGCAGCACCACAAGAACTGCAAGCATGGAAACCACACTTACCACTGTATTATCTCTATCAAACGTCAGCTTCAAATCCCTTTGGCTCGTAGATTCTCCTGCCACCACTATTGTTGCATCTTCGCCATAGTACTCTTTTCCGATTTTATGAAGCTCACTTAAGAAAGCAAAGGTCTTGTCCCCCTCTTCAGGAAGGTTAAGGTAAAGCAGCATACGGTCATAATTTTCTCCTTGTAACTGCCTCCTTGCTATATCAATCTTATTATAAGCGTCCTCTACTTTTTTCCGCTGTTCCTCTTCCAGCGTAATAGCTTCATCTTCAATTTTGCTATGCAGAAATGTGAAAATATCAATGAAAGGAACCCGATATTCATTAACACCGCTTATAAGCTTTCCATACTTTTCATCATCAATAGCGTAAGCCGCGTAAAGCAGTTCACCTATATCCGAATCAATTCCTATCATTTCCGAAAACTCTCTGGCATTGAGCTTTTCTGTTAGTTTTCTACCATTCATAGCATCAGTGGTAGCAATTGCTGTTACTGATTTCACCTCGCTCCTAGAAAGCAGGTAATTCAGCATCTTTGCTTCTTTGTCATAATCTCCCGTAGGTACATTAAGGGCAATCATAGTCGGAGATGTAAAAGTATCTCTGATAAGTTCTTTGATCTCATCTTGCTCGCTTTTTGTTGCAGTTTCCAGTGTGGAATAGCCGTACACATAAGGACATTTTGAAGAAAAATACCATCCACCTATTGTCAGTCCAATAAAAATAATCGGGACAATAAATCTTGTTTTATAGGCAAATTTTCCCACAAAAGGAATCTTAGGCACAAAGCTTCTATGCTTAGTTTTTTCCATTAGTTCAGAGAATATCATTATCATGCCAGGCATAAGAAGAAATACCGAAAGCAGACTTAACAGAATTGCCTTAATAAGAACAACAGCCATATCTGGTCCAATGCCAAACTGCATAAAGCTCATGGCAATAAGACCACCTATTGTTGTAAGACTGGAAGCAGATATTTCTGGAATAGCCTTACTTAGGGCTATAATATCCGCCTTCCTATAGTCAGGAGCTGTGGTTAATTCATTTTTATATTTATTCAGGAAAATAACAGCATAATCCACCGAAAGTGCAAGCTGCAACACTATGGTTACACTGTCAGAAACAAAGGAAATCGTTCCAAACATGAAATTAGTTCCCTTTGAAAGAATTGCAGACGTAAGAAAAGTGATTATCATAACTGGTATTTCAGCGTATGAATCACTTGTAAATAAAAGAACCAATAAGACAATTATCGCCACGTAGACGGTAATAAACTGCATCTCATAGGCGATTGTCTCGCTTTCCTGGTCACCTAAAGTAGTAGATACATAGAAATCATAGCCATCAAGTTCTACCTTTAATTTATCCAAGGCTTCAAGAGCCTTTTCATCATCTTCCTCATAAGCCAATATTACGGAAAACAGCGCACTGAAGTCATTGAAGTGATCCGTAGAATTATCAAACTGAACCATGGCAACATAAGGAAGCTCTGAGATCTGTTCTGAGAGTTCCTCGGCTTGTTCATAGGTAATATTTTGCACCATAACAGACGCAGTTCCATAGGTGACGTACTCTTCAGCCATCAAATCAAGAGCAATTGCAGTTTCTGAAGTCTTAGGCAGATAAGCCGACAACGCATTCTCTACCTTTACCCAGTTTTGTGCAACAACTGAAAAAATTATTGCCAGACCAAACACAAGAATAAAAAGATTGCGCTTATCAACAATAAAGCTTGCAACCTTATACATGAAACCTTCATTTTTTTCTTCCACAACCTGCTCTTTGTTTTTAGCCATTGCTATCCTCCGAAAAAATGATGCTCAAAATTTTTTATAATAAAAACTCAAAATTTAACCATTATCTCGGATATATCTTAGCAATCAACTATGGATTTGCTGTGAATATAGTATGAAAAAAAGCGAGACCGTAGTCTCGCTCAAATATTAAAACCAAATTTTATTTCGCCAATCTATAGGTCTTTACAAACTGCTCTCTGGCACAAATATAAATCTTTGGCTCTGGGTTGTTCGAATAGATGATGTAATCCCCTGGACGTCCCAGGCAGTAATCATCCGGCAACTGCTTTGTAAAAAGCTTGGTGCGAAGCTTTAGCTCGCTTGCGTATATAGCACCACTTCCCACGTATGCTGCCGACTTAACAAGAGGAAGCAGTCCGATATTTTTACCATCATGATGCCCTCTGATAACTGGCGCATAATCGCCTGGATAAATGTATTCCTCGTCACTCTGCTCATAGTAGATTTTGAAGGTGCCTTCGTCAATAACGTTCACCTCACCACGGATTCCAAGGGAGATGATTGTGTCCTCCTCAACAGTCAAATCAATATCTCCATCTATGGCACGAATTGTGGCAGTAGTTCCAACAGGAAGAGCATCACCTGCCTTTAGATAACCGATAGTAATTCCCTTACTCACATATGGCTTCATCTTGGAAATATCCAAAGAATAGTCATCAATGTATATGATTTCTGTGTCAAGGAAGTACTCATTCATACGCTCACGGAAAAACTCATGAATAGCTGATGCCTGATATTCAAGCTCCTGCTTTTCAAGGAGAGTTCTGATGATAGAGCCACCAGCTTTAATCTTGTGGCCGCCACCATTGCCCACGCCTGCACTAATAAACTTTGCCAGCTCGTCAGCCTTTACCTCTCTCACACAGCTTCTCACAGAAAACTTAATAGCGCCCTCGTGAATAGTGTAAGCCAGGCAACACTCCACGTCCTCAACTTCAATAACCATATCCGAAATGATTCCAAGCACGTTTGGGTCACATGGATCCGTCTTTACGATTGAGTAGTGATTGTCCTTATAATACTCTGAACCAAGAAGAGCTATTCCTGCAATTCTCAGCTCCTCCTGGGATATATTAGAATTTTTAAACTTGTTGATGATTGATGTGCTGTACTTGAGATTGTCACGCATATCCATGTCAAGAGGATGATGAATCTCTGAGAAATTGCTACTGTCAGTCATCAATCCATAGTAAAGAGCTGTGGAAAGGTCCACATTATCGTTTACAGAATAGCCCTCTTCTCTAAGCATGTCCCAAAGAAGTGTGGAACAGCTTGCCAAATAAGAGCGAACCTCTGACATCACTGGCAAAGCATTTGCTATCTGATGATGATCAATGACTGCTATCTCCTTTGCCTTGAACTGTCTGATGTTGCCCTCGCCATACTGACTGTCAACAGTAATCAATAATCCAGGTAGCTCATGCTCTGGAATCCCCAACAGATGAGACAGCTGTACCTGATGGCGAACATATTTTATATCCACATGCAAATCTTCAACCATGAGTTTAAGATTTCGCTTTGTAATTTCAAAATTCCCTCCGTAGATGAAGCAGGCATTTTTCCCTGCATCTCTAAGGTAGCTAAGCACTGCCATGCCAGATGCAATAGCGTCCGCATCAGGCGTGTTGTGACATTGCACTACTATATTGTTGTAATCCAATAATTGTCTTAATTTCATTTATACTAATTCCCTCATTTACGTTATACAGTATAACGCAAACGTTTAGGCAAATGTTCACAAAAAAACCATCTCATAATCGAGATGGTTTAAAATGTAGCCAAATAAAATCTGTTATGGAGTAACCTCCACAGGTGGTATTGCAACTTCCTGCATCAGCTGTTGAGACATATCCTTTAGTATGCCGTCCAAAATCTCCACCTGCTCTGCAGAAAAATACTCCTTAGAGCGTTCAACTACCGTGTTTACATATTTCTGAGAAAGGTTGAAATAATTGTAATACTTATCTGTCACATGAAGATGATATTCCCTGCGATCAGTCTCAGATTGAACCTTTTCAATGTATCCCTTCTGAATAAGACTGTTAACCTTATAAGCTGCGTTTGGTGAAGACACATTTATAAAATTTGCAAACTCCTGAACCGTAGGATTCTTAAGAGCATAAATGATTTCAACGCAAAACAGCTCCACAGTCGTGAGAGATGTCTCTCTGGAATTGAGTTTCTTAAACATCTCCTGATAAAAGTGAATTTTAAACTTGGTATACACCTCAGAAAGTGTCTGTTCTAACATTTTTAGTACCTGTTCCTTTTTATTATTTATCTCCTCAAGCAACATGATACCTAAATTATTCTCCTATGGCAAAGGAAATTTCTGCCTTTGCAGCCACTTGACCATCTACATAAGCTACTGCCTCACCAAATCCTACAGGTCCTTTTCGAGAAGTCAGCTTGCACTCTAGCTGCAAAACATCTCCAGGCTCCACCTGCTTTTTGAATCTGGCATTCTTGATTCCACCAAAGAAAGCAAGCTTTCCCTTGTTCTCCTCCTCTGTTAAAAGAGCTACAGCTCCTACCTGAGCTAAAGCTTCAATAATAAGAACACCTGGCATTACAGGATGACCTGGAAAATGACCTAAAAAGTGCATTTCATTTGCTGTAACGCACTTTATTCCTTTGGCATACTGACCTGGCTCACACTCTGTCACCTTATCCACCAAAAGAAAAGGATATCGGTGTGGTAATATCTCTTGAATTTGTGATGAATTTAATTCCATAAGTCCCCCTAGTCCAGCTTAATTATCATAAAACCTGCATCACCATTCACCACGCTTTCGCTCTTATTCGCTCATTGCCCTACATAAGATGCTGCTGAAGCACCATCTAAGTAGGGATGGCTCATCAAGGGTTCATTGGTAATGCATGCTTTCTGATAATTCAGCCTCGCATAAATATCTTAATACTTTTTAAATACAACTGAAGCGTTATGACCACCGAAACCTAACGCATTTGACAATGCTACGTTGATTTCAACGTTACGACCTTCGTTTGGTACGATGTCAAGGTCGCAGGCTTCATCTGGCTCACGATAATTAATTGTTGCAGGTACAAATCCATCTCGTAAAGCAAGGGAAGTAATAATAGCCTCCACTGCACCTGCAGCACCAAGTAAATGTCCAGTCATAGACTTTGTTGAGCTAACCATAAGCTTTGATGCATGCTCACCAAATGCTTTTTTAATAGCAAGTGTCTCACCTGCATCATTTAAACTTGTGCTTGTACCGTGGGCATTGATGTAGTCCACATCAGACATTTCCAAGCCTGCATCTTTAACTGCAAGAGCCATACACTTAGCACCACCTTCTCCTTCTGGATTTGGAGCTGTTATATGATATGCATCGCAATTTGAACCATAGCCTACAATTTCTGCATAAATTTTTGCGCCACGAGCCTTTGCATGCTCAAGCTCTTCAATCACAAGAATTCCAGCCCCCTCGCCCATAACGAAGCCATGTCTTTCCTTATCAAATGGGATTGATGCACGGTTTGGATCCTCACCTGTACAGAGAGCCTTCATTGACTGGAAACCACCGATGGCAAGAGGCATAATCACGCCCTCTGCACCGCCGCAGACCATAACATCCTCGTAACCGTCTCTTATTCTATGGAAGGAATCTCCAATAGCATTGTTCGAGCTTGCGCAAGCGGTAACTACTGAGGTGCACATACCCTTAAGACCATACATAATCGCAATCTGACCTGCTGCCATATTGCTGATTGACATAGGAATAAAATATGGAGAGATTTTTCCATATCCTTTTGTTTCTCCCTTGCTATGCTCTTCTGCGATTGTTGACAATCCTCCGATTCCCGAAGAAACTATACAGCCTATTCTATCAGCATCCTCTTTTTCCATATCAAGACATGAATCAGCCATAGCTTCCTTTGCCGCTGCACAGGCATATTGACAATAGGTGTCCATACGTCTTGCGTCTTTAGGACCTAACACCTCTGCTGCATCAAAATCCTTTACCTCTGCAGCCAGTTTAACCTTCAGCTCCGATGTATCAAAATGGGTAATTGGTCCAATCCCGCACTTACCTGCCTTGACAGCCTCCCAAGTGCTCGCAATATCGTTTGCAAGTGGATTTACTGTTCCCATTCCTGTGATTACTACTCTTCTCATTACATTCCTCCAGTAACTTCAACAACCTGTCCGGTAATATAAGCAGCCTTATCGGATGCCAAAAATTCAACTACGTTTGCTATATCCTTTGGTGTACCAAATCTGTTAAGTGGAATCTGCTTCAGATATGCTTCCTTCACATTTTCTGGCAACTCATCAGTCATTGCAGTCTGTATAAATCCAGGTGCTACCGCATTTACGGTAATGCCCTTTCCGCCATATTCCTTTGCTACAGATTTAGTGAAACCAATTATTCCTGCCTTGCTTGCACAATAGTTGGCCTGTCCCGGATTACCTGCCACACCAACAATAGATGTGATATTGACAATTCGACCTTTTCTAGCCTTCATCATGTCTTTTATTGCAGCCTTAGTGCACAGGAAGGTTCCTTTTAAATTAATATCAACAACAGCGTCAAAGTCCTCTTCGCTCATTCTGATTAACAAACCATCCTTAGTAATTCCTGCATTGTTTACAAGTACCTCAACAGGTCCCATCAATGCCTTAATTTCCTCAAACATTGCCTGGACATCCTCAGCCTTGCTGACATCTGCCTTTAAATACATTGCCTGAACACCAAATTTTTTACACTCAGCGATTGTTTCTTGGGCTGCTGATTCATTTCCTGAATAGCAAATTGCTATATCGTAGCCAGCCTGAGCCAGATTTGCTGCAATAACTCTGCCTATTCCACGGCTTCCCCCTGTAACTAATGCGACACTCATGCCAACTCCTCCAATGCGTTTTCAAAATCCTCAACAGTATCTATTGAATAAACCTTCATGTTATCTACGGTCTTGCTTATAAATTTGCTGATTGCTTTACCCGGTCCGATTTCAATAATTGTATCCACACCTGCATCCGCCATATATTTGATTGAATCCTCCAAGTAAACAGATGACTGAACCTGCTTTTCAAGAAGGTCCGCAACAGAATCCTCTTCAGACTTTTCTTTTCCAAGACAGTTAAAAACTACCTTTGAATCTGCGTCTTTAAAATCTACATTCTTAAACTCTTCTGCCAGCTTGTCTCCTGCTGGCTTCATAAGCTTTGTATGGAAAGGACCACTGACCTTAAGAGGAAGGATTCTCTTTGCTCCTGCTTCCTTTAAATAAGTACTGGCTTTGTCAACGGCGATGGCATCACCTGATATTACAATCTGTCCTGGACAATTGTAGTTTGCAGGCTGAACTATCATCTCCTGACCGTAGAAAGCATTTGCGTAATCGCAAGCTTCCTTAACAATTTCCCTATCCGCCCCAAGAACAGCGCTCATCTTTACCACACGTCCTTCGGCTGCTTCAGTCATATATTTTCCGCGCTTTGCAATGAGTTCCAATATTGTTTTTTCATCTAAAACTCCTGCTTCATAAAGTGCAGAATACTCTCCCAAGCTAAGTCCACAAGTGTAATCAGCCTTAATACCTCTCTCGTGAAGAAGCTTTGTTACTCCAATTGCAAAAGCCACCATAGCTGGCTGTGTGTATCTTGTGTCAGAAAGCTGTTCGATTGGCCCCTCAAAGCTCAGCTTTGCAACATCCATATCTGTCACAGAGCTTACCGCTTCAGACGCTCCGTCGATTGTGTTCTTGAACACTTCATACTTATCATAAAAATCCTGGCCCATTCCTACTCTCTGAGAACCCTGACCTGCATATACAATTCCTAATTTCATAAATCACCTAATCCTAAACACTTATTTTTGAAGCATTGCTGAGTACTGTTTTAGTGGATACATATAACTCATCCAAAATATCTGCTACTGGACGAATTGCATTAAGCTGTCCGCATACCTGGCCAGACATTACAGATCCTCGAAGCACATCTCCATCTACAACAGCTCTTCTAAGTCCACCAAGTGTGATTTTTTCCAGCTGCTCTCTATCTGCGCCAGCAGCCTCAAGCTTAAGGTATTCTCTGGCCATCTCATTTTTGATGATACGAACTGGAGCACCCTGGCTTCTTCCTGTTACTGTTGTAGCATTGTCCTTTGCCTTAATAAGAGCCTGCTTGTAGTTATCATGGATTGGACACTCCTCTGATACAAGAAGACAGGTTCCAATCTGTACACCGCATGCTCCAAGCAACATCGCTGCTGCCATCTGCTCTCCGCTTGCGATTCCACCAGCGGCAATAACTGGAACATCCACTGCCGCAACCACCTGAGGAAGCAGAGTCATTGTTGTCATATCACCTACATGTCCACCTGACTCTCCACCTTCTGCAATTACTGCATCCGCTCCTGCTCTTACCATCATTTTTGCAAGTGCTACTGAAGCAACTACTGGGAAGACCTTTGCTCCCATTTCCTTCCAGGCAGCCATGTACTTACCTGGGTTTCCTGCACCTGTAGTAATGAATTGAACCTTTTCCTCTACAAGCATCTTTGCAATATTGTCCACATCAGGGTTCATTAACATCAGGTTTACACCAAATGGCTTATCAGTTTTTGACTTGCAAATACGAATTTGCTCTCTAAGGGCTTCAGCATTCATTCCGCCACTTGCTACTAAACCTAAGCCTCCAGCATTTGAAACGGCTGCTGCAAATTCACCTGTGGCGATATTTGCCATGCCTCCCTGAATAATAGGATATTTTGTTCCTGTTAAATCATTTAACTTCATTTTTTCACCTAATCCCAAATAAGCATCCAAGGTTCTCATGCTCCCGGAGACCACTTCCTACACCTTCGCTAGAATTTTGCTTCACAAAATTTACGCTCGGCGCAGGGGCTTCTCCTCGCGCTTGCCCAGTTTTTCTTTGCTTATTTGTTTCTACTAAACAATAATTTTACATCTCAAATACGATAGCACCCCAAGTTCGACCTGCTCCGAAGGCACAAAGGAGGACCTTGTCACCTGGCTTTATGCGACCATCAGCGATTGCCTCATCCATAGCCAATCCAACACTGGCGGCCGAAGTGTTGCCGTATTTTTCTATATTTACAACAAACTTATCCATTGACTGACCAACCTTCTTTGCAATGGATTCGATTATTCGAAGATTTGCCTGATGAAGAATAAAATGATCAATCTGATCATAGGTAAGACCTGCTTTTTCAACTACCTTTTCAATTACCTTTGGCACTGTTGCTACTGCAAACTTGTAGGTGCCCTGTCCATCCATGTGAATGAAGCCATCTGGTGATTTAATGTTAATCATTTCCTCATCACCATCTACACCGATAACTGATGTATAGCTATTCTCAGACAGACTCACAACAGCTGCTGCTGCACCATCTCCAAAAAGAACACAGGTGCTTCTGTCTGTCATATCCATTTTCTTGGATAAGACCTCTGCACCAATAATCAATCCATACTTTGCATTCCGTGCCATCATAAGAGCTCTTATTGTCTCAAGACCAAATATGAAGCCTGAACATCCTGCTCCTACATCAATGGCAATAATATCATTAGAAAGTCCAAGTCTTCCTTGAATCAAACATGCTGCAGAAGGTGAGAAATAATCTGCCGAAACAGTACATACAACAACGACTCCGATTTCCTCTTTAGGAATTCCCGCTCTTTCCACAGCTTTTCTTGCAGCCTGTTCTGCAATAAAAGTATGATTCTCATCACCTATTACATGATGACGTTCCTTCATGCCAGTTCTCTGGCTTATCCACTCATCGCTTGTTTCAACTATCTTTGCCAAATCGTCATTTGTGACAATCTTACTTGGAGCACATGCTCCTGTGGCCAAAATCTTTATTCCTGTCATTTACACATTTTCCAATCTAGCTGATGCCTTATCCTGCAGGAACCTGGCATCAAAGCTTCTAAATTTTTCAAAACGTTCCTGCGCCAGTTCTTCTGGCTTCATTCCTGACAGTTCTTTAAGAGCTGCGGATATTGTTTTATCTATTCTATCGTAAATACGAATATTCGTATTTACGTTTTCATCTTCCGTTACTACTGAAAGCCCTCGACCTCGTTCTGAAATAATTCCATCAATCACTCCAAAGTCGAATAAATCCTGAGCTGTTAGCTTCATAGCCTCTGCCGCCTCATCTCTCTTTGCCGAGTCATGCCACAAAATAGAGGCAAAGCCTTCTGGTGAGAGCACTGAGTACACGGCATTTTCAAGCATATATACCCTGTTTGCTACAGCTATTCCAAGGGCTCCACCGCTGCTGCCTTCGCCTGTAACTATTGTTATAACAGGCACCTTCAAAGAGCTCATTGCCGCCAGGTTTCCAGATATGGCCTGAGAAATACCATACATCTCCGCTTCAAGTCCAGGGTATGCTCCAGGAGTATCCACAAAGGTGATGATTGGTCTTCCAAATTTCTCTGCCTGCTTCATAATTCTTAGAGCTTTTCTATAACCCTCAGGTCCAGGCATTCCGAAATTACAAGCCACATTTTCATTTACATCATTTCCTTTTCTATGTCCCAAAACAGTTACTGGTTTCCCATGGAAAAGAGCAATTCCACCATAAATGCTTGCATCTTCCTTACCAAGCATATCTCCCTTTTGCTCAAAAAAATCCGTAAATACGTTATCAATATAATCTGTAATCTTTGGTCTGTCCTTATCTCTGGCTATTAAAACTCGTTCTATTGCTTTCATGGTTACACCTCATCTATATTTGCACCTCATCCTTGGGACCAAAAGGATGATTATGAAATAATCAACTTTTGTGTCCTAGTAAGCTTTGCTTACATTACATCTTCCCACTAGAATGGGGAAGGCTAAGGGTGCAGGGGAAGATCACAATGCAATTTCAGTACCCTTGATAATGTTTCTTTCATATCATCGCGTTTCACAACCGCATCCACGAACCCATGCTCTTCAAGGAACTCTGCTCGCTGGAAGCCGTCTGGAAGAGTTTGTCCTATGGTCTGCTCAATTACTCTTGGTCCAGCAAATCCAACTAGAGCACCAGGCTCTGCCAGGGTAATATCCCCAAGAGTTGCAAAACTTGCGCTAACTCCTCCTGTAGTTGGATGGGTGAGAACGGCTATATAAAGTCCACCTGCATTCTTGAACTTTTCAATCACAGCACTTGTCTTTGCCATCTGCATCAGGCTCAGTATTCCTTCCTGCATTCTGGCTCCGCCGCTGGCTGTGAAAATAATCAAAGGAAGTTCCTTCGACATGGCGTACTCAGCAGACCGACATACCACTTCTCCCAGTTCCATACCCATGGAAGCCATCATGAAATGCTTATCCATTACTACGATAACTGCTTTATATCCATCAATCTTGCAGGCTCCGGCTATAATAGCATCATGACTGTCAAGCTCCGCGCGAAGTTCTTCCTTCTTTTCCACATATCCCTGAAACTCCAATGGATCTGTCTCTAGGAAATCAAATTCAAACTCCTGAAAAGTTCCCTCATCAGCTATGTCCGCAATTCTATCTCTTGCTCCATACTCTTTTACAGGCTTGATGGCTGGCTCTTGAAGCTCGGAGTTTTCACGAAGTTCCTTATATCTATTAAATTTTTCACGTCTCTGATCTACTACATTCATAAACTCTTATATTCCCTTAGACGTCTGCTTTGCTGGCGCCTTTCAAAGCTTTTATTCTACAGCCTTATCCCAATTTAAAATTTCTTCTAAATGGTTTTCAATAAATGCCACATTATAATTACCCTTCACAAAATCCGGATGATGTAAAAGCAGATAATCAAAATCACCGTTTGTAATGATTCCCTCTGTCACAAGTTCAAGCAATGCTCGTCTCATTCTGCGAATTGCCTCAAGTCTAGTTTCAGCATGAACAATTATCTTTGCCATCATCGAATCATAGAATGGACTTGTCTCATACCCGTTATATAAAAGAGTATCTACTCTCACGCCTGGACCACCTGGGACATTTAGGAATGTAACTTTACCTGTATTTGCCATAAATCCCTTTGCAGGATCCTCCGCATTGATTCTGCATTCAATGGCATGTCCCTTCAGGTTCACATCCTTCTGCTTTATTTTCAGCTTTTCACCAAAAGCAATTCTTATTTGCTGCTTAATCAAATCAATTCCTGTTACAGCCTCAGTTACGCCATGCTCAACCTGAATTCTGGTGTTCATTTCGATGAAATAGTAATGATTCCTTTCATCCAGAACAAACTCAACAGTACCTGCATTGGTATAGCCCGCCGCCTTGGCTGCCATAACTGCCGCCTTACCCATAGCCTTTCGCAAGTCATCATTTATAAACATGCAAGGGCTTTCTTCTATCAGCTTTTGATTCTTTCGCTGAATTGAACAATCGCGTTCTCCCAGATGAATTACATTTCCGTGTTCATCAGCTAATATCTGAAACTCTATATGTCTTGGATTAAGCACCAGCTTTTCCACATACATCTCATCATCATTGAAGCATGCTCTGGTCTCAGCCTTTGCTTCCTCATAAAGCTTTTTCAAATCCTCAGGCTGGTATACTCGACGCATTCCTCGACCGCCGCCACCAGCACTTGCCTTGATGAGAACTGGATATCCGATTTTCTTCGCTATCTTCTCAAGCTTCTTATAATCCTCAACAGGTCCATCAGAACCCGGAACTACAGGAACTCCCGCCTTCATCATCATTTTTCTTGCTGTGGCTTTATTACCAAGTGCATCCATGGCATCAGCTGTGGGACCTATGAATTTGATTCCTGCTGCTTCGCATTTACGAACAAACTCAGAATTTTCTGAGAGGAAACCAAACCCTGGATGAAGTGCATCACAGCCCGTCACCTGAGCAGCAGTAATAATAGCATCCATATTCAGATAACTATCAGCTGCTCTGGCTGGGCCAATACAAATGCTCTTAGTAGCAAGCTTCACATGAAGAGATTCCTTATCTGCTGTGGAATATACAGCCACACACTCTATGTTCATCTCCATGCAGGCTCTGATGATTCGAACTGCGATTTCCCCTCGATTAGCAATCAAAATTCTATTAAACATGACTAATCTCCTATAAGGAAAAGCTTTTCCTCGAAGCCAACCACATCCTGGTTCTTCACATAGATTTCTCGAATCACTCCATCCCTAGGTGCGGTGATTTCGCTCATCATCTTCATTGCCTCTATAAGACAAATAACCTGACCAGCTTTTACTGTGTCTCCCACCTGAACATATGGCTTTTCTTCAGGTGATGGAGCACTGTAGAAAACACCAACCAATGGAGCAAGCACCAAATCACCATCAACCTCTTTAGTATCTGCAGCTGTTGTTTCAGCGGCCTGCTCTGGCTGCTTCACTTCAGCAACTGGAGCAGTTGCCATTACTGGATTCGCTACAGGAGCAGTTACAACCACCTGCTGCTCTGCCGATGGCTTTTTCAACTTGATATCTATTCCATCCTGCTTGATTCTAAGATATGAGCTGCCACTTTCATCGAAAGCCTTCAGCAGCTCTTTGATTTCTTTAACGTCCATGATTACTTATGTGCCTCAAGGTAATTTACGATATCTGCAACTGTCTTAATCTCTGCCATAGCATCCTCATCAATAGTGATGCCTGTCTTCTCCTCAACTGCAAGTGAAAGCTCTACTGCATCAAGAGAATCAGCTCCAAGATCCTCAAAGAGGTTTGCCTCCATTGTTACCTTGTCTGCTGCACAGCTAAGTGTATCTACGATTACTTCCTTTACTACTTCAAACATAATAATTTTCTCCTTCATACTTAATACTAGCTACCAGGATTGATAGCTACTGTTAATTGTTTCT
>JAEEGL012657723.1_pt1 | contig 18663 bp, 28 predicted proteins | sample 9134231 | NCBI WGS metagenome assembly JAEEGL01 (sample SAMN16246548, study PRJNA631951) | gut metagenome | biome: gut microbiome; feature: rumen; material: fiber-attached | host: Bos | place: Iran: Karaj | collected 2018-10 | reverse complement strand
GGGTATCGATGTCGCTCTGGGATAATGACGAGTTTGCCATGTTGCTTTTCTCCTACACGTTGATTTCTAATTATTTGAGACAATCTTCGGCTTTACTGAAACACGATAGTTCACGCTTATTCCGTAGTACCTTCCCCCGTTATGGAAGTCGCTGAACGGCATGGAAATGTCTGATTCTGGTATCACGCATACATAATACGTCCCGATGTCAACACCGTAAACTCCTATGGAGCAGACGGCTGTGGCGAGCGCGTCGCGCAGGTTGATTGCGTCGTCCCTGTCCAACAGCCGACCAAGCACCTGAACCCTGTATTTCGGGTTGATTGTACCGTCCTGCAGCTCGGAATCGACTATCACGCAAACACCCTCCGGCCTGCTGTCTGGAAAGCCGCCACGGAAAATGTCAGTATCGACAGTCCTGCCGAGCATTCCGGCGAACCACGCCGTCAGCTCCCTTTCTAGTTGTATCACGCTGATTCCCATAGTGTATCACCTCAGCTCACGGAGCTTCCGCCAGACGTGACGCTGGTCTTCAGCTTCGCCTCGATTATCTTCATGACGGTCTTCTGGTTTTCCATGATCGCCCTCGTTATGTACTTCCGCCCCACTACGATTCCGGCCTCGGCCTTCGCCTGCTTCAGCCGCGAGTTCGGGCCAAGATTGTACTCGCCCTCGTGAATCCATACGGCGTACTTGCTTGACGGAGCGTTGGACGGTATGAACAGGCAGACGGCGGAGCTTGACTTGTATGGTATCACGACAAACGAGACGTCGTTTGTAAGGTTGCCCTCGTCAACAGGCGTTCGCTTCTGCGTCTCGCTCTTGAGGTAATGCCCCACGTCTGTCATCGCGGCCTTCGCCCTTGCAGGGAACTCCTGCAGCAGCCTTCGGATTCCATCGGAAAGCCCCCTAGTGCTGTATCTGAATTGCGGCGTTGACATGCCCCCTCCTTATCCGGCAACCATCATTCGGTAGCCCTTGACCACGCCCCTCAAATCAGTATATACATGCAGGTCAACCACGTCGTATGTAACGCCTGAATACTCGATTCTGAGCGGCAGTCTCGGCGTTTCCCTCAGCGGCGGGATGTAGAATGCCTTGCCGCTCGTCACGTTGCCTGTGGCGGCGAACTGGTCGCGCCCTGCGTCCTTCACATAGGCTTTTGTATCGACGGCGACAGTCCCCTCCTTCCCGTCCAGAACCATTCCGCTCTTCATTATCAGCCTGACAAGCCTGTTCGCCCGTCTGAGTATCACGTCCATTGTCGCCTCCGTAAAACAAAAAAAGCCGTATCACAGGGTTAATCCCCTGCAATACGGCAGTTTGTCAATACGCGGATATGTCAGTAGATTATATTACCTCTCCTTGCGGCGGCTTCCTCCTCGTCCGACACGATTTTGCTTTCGACAACCTGAATCCAGTCCTTTCCGTCGAACTCGTCTGCTACATATCCCATAGGGTAGCCGGAAGACGGCCCGTTGTATTTATGCAGGCCGAGAAACACATGAATCTCTATGCGCTTCTTTGTGATTCCACCAGGGCCGTGTACGTTTCCGTTCCCGTCGATTATGTATTCGACGCCCTTTGGTGTCCTGAGCTTTATGTAAACGTCAAAGTCCTTTTTCATAACGCCCCCGAAAGTGCCATGATGGTGAATGTCGCGTGTTGTCGGTCTTTCTTATAAAAATCAACTGGCGAAGTCATCAGGCGTTCAACGCCCGTTGACAGAATCTCGGTCGCATACCTATCATGCGTCGCGTCATCAATATAGTCCTTTCCTGTGTAAGCGTCAATAAACTTGTCCTTCCTGCATGTCTCCCAAGCCTTGTATTTGGATTTAGGGTAGATGTCCTTCAGGAACACCTTGCTCTCCCCCTTGCACCTCATTTCAAGGAAGTCAATGCACATTTGTCTAATTCTTGGGTTATGTCTTTCAAGCCAATGCGCGTATTCATGCAGGAACGTGCTTGTCGCCGTCCTGCCAAACGCAAACACGGAATCCTCCTCATGGGAAAAATATTCCCTGTTTTCGCCTGATGGGGCTGCGTTGACGTTTATCACGCCTGAATCTGATACCACATTTGACGAAACAATCCTGTTGAATACGTCAAGCGCATTCTGCGCGGCGGTCTTGAGCCTTCCAGTAGCTCCCCCGCCAATCATAAACGAAGATGGGTCTGGCTTTCCGAACATCTTCAGAGCTTTGTTCACCCTGTATTTGTCCATCCATATTTCAATCTCTCGGATTATCCCCATGTGCCTGCTTATCTCCTTGCCGGAAGACATTACATGCCCCTCAAGCCAAACCTGAGCGTCAGCGTATTCACGTTGTTTCCGCTCATACTCGGCCTTCTCGTCAGGCGTCTCCTTGATTTCAGACAAATCAGGCAGCTCGTAGCTGTCAAGTTTCCTCTTAAGCTCCTCCTGCGCCTGTATCCTATCATCAACAGTTTCCGCCTTCCTCTCCGCGTCTATGGCCTCCTGTTGCCTGTCCAGCTCCTTCAGGCGCGACAGCTCCTCGTCGCTCGGCGTGTACTCGACCTCCCTATCACGCTTGCTCCCGTCTGGATTGTACTGCGTCCGCCAGATGTAGTCGGGAACGGCTGAGTAGGAATGGGTGCAGTTCGGGTGGAAAACGCCTTCGGCCTCAAGATCGGCCTTCGTCGGCAGTCCCTTTGTCGCCCCCGTGAGCGAAAAGCACCTCCCCTCCCACTTCCGGCAGTGTTCGCAGGAATCCCCTGAGACGGTCAGCAGCATCACGTCGTATCCGTCCTCGGCGCATGTCTGGTCGTAGCTTGCGCGGCCTGCGTTCATCAGCTCCGTCCGTGCAAGCATCTCAAAATAGGACTTGTCGGGCCATCTGCGTCCGGCCCTGTCAATGAACTGGAATCCTCGTATCTGCGTCGCCCTGTCGAGCATCTTCTTGGAGACTTCGCGGCGTGTAGCCCCTGTCATGGATGTCTCGCGCAGCACGTCGGCGGATATCTGCCGCAGCTGCCTGATGTGGTCGAACTCCATCTTGTCAGTCCGCATGGCGACCTGCTTGTACGTGGAATCAAGAAAATACTGGATTCGCTTCTCGTCGGGCTTCCCGATGATGGCCCTCCTTTTCCCGTCCCTTGCACACGCCTCCTTCGCGGACTCGTAGAATCTCTGCATGACGGCAGGAAGCGACTGCCTGAACTCGTCCTTTATATCCACACCCCAAGACGAATACAGCTCCCTCAGCGTCCTTTCAAGCTCCAGCAGGGCGACGCCTGACCACGGCGAGTTGGGATGCTTCTGGTAATGCCGCTGCACAGCCGCCATGATTCCGTCTCGCGCCCTTTCGCAGATTTCCTCGACGGTCGTGACAGCCCCCTCGACCTCTGCAATCGACGGAGCCTTGAGCTTGTCCTTTCCCTTGCGGAAAACAGCCATATTCCCTCCTAGACGGCCTTTATCAGCCGCGTGACACTCTTAATGAGCCTCCGACCAAAACACGTCTGAGGCTGGCTATGAACGCCTTTGCGCGTACTGCGAGAACGCCATGCAGTCCGTCTCCGTTCTGCACGGCGTATGATTCGGACGTGCCGTCGATTGTCTCGCTGGTCTTGACGCTCCCGTCCTTCGGCATCGTGTCGTAGTATTGCCCTAGATAGACGGCCTGCTCGGCGACGGCGAATCCAAACAGCTTCAGCGTGCTAGGCACGTCCCCTAGCTCAACGCCAGCCAGAGCGGCTAGGATGTCGTTTCCAGCCGTGACGACAAGCGACAGTTTCCTGTCCTCGTCCAGATCCGTCCAGTATGCCCTCTCGATATGGGTTGACATGATTTCGTCAACCATCGCTGATAGCTCCTCCTGTGTCATATCACTGCACCTCCTCGGCGGCGTAATGCTTCAGGATGTTGTATTCGGTGACGCTCTTCGGACGGTACAGGCCGATGTCGTATGTAACGCCGAGTTCGTTGCACCAGCCAGCGGAGTCGAAGCGCAGAAGGCCGATATGCTCCTGCTTTTCGGCCTTTTCAGCTTTCGCGGCGGCAATCTGCTCCTCAGCCTCCTTCACCTTTCCTTCGGCCTGAGCGTTGATTTCGTCGAGGATGTCGGCAAGCTCCTGTTTGGTGTACTTATTAAGCCCCTTGTTCAGCTTCCGGCCTTGCGCGACTATTTCGTCGTAAAGCTCCTGTTTCGTCCATTCGTCGGGATTCGTCATCTGTGTTCCTCCTTGTTGGATTGGATAAAAAAGGGGACTGGCCAAAAAATAGACCAGCCCCCATCCGTCTATCACGCTATCATGGTGATAGCACTACGCTCAGGCCTGCTTGACCCACGCGCTGCCGTTGGACGCCCAGATTTCGTCCTTGACGGCTGTCGTGATTTTCGTGCCGGAAGTCCAAGCCGTGCCAATCTTCACCTTGTAGCCGTAGTTGGCGGCGGATGCGGCGGGAACGTCGGCATCTGCGTTCACGACAATCATGCGGGTGGTGTCGATGGCTGCGGACTGGCCGTAGATGTTGACGTTGTGGACACGGTCTGCGCTGCCGCCAGTGATGCCGTAGAGCAGGATGTGGTCGACGCCGACATCTTCAATCAGGAAGCCGACAGAGCCTTGCAGGGACTTCCGCTTTTCGCGGCTGGATGCCTGCGGCTCGTCAACGAGGCGGAGGCCGTCATCGACAAGCCAGCCCTTCTTGCACTTCGCGCCGTTGACAATCGGGATGCGGTCGTTCGGCAGGTCTGCATCGACGGCGATGTTGAGAACCTTGCCCTCGTAGTTGTACGAGTCGATGTAGATTCCGCCGCCAGTGTGGTTGCCTTTGGAGTCGGTATAGACGACGCTCGCCTGAGAGCCGAGGAAGGCGTTAAGCCACGGTTTGACAGTCGGGGAACACCAGATGGTGGTCGCGTTTCCGCCACGGTCGAACAGGTATTTCAAAGCTGCCTGCAGCTTGGCCTCAGTGATAGCACCATTGACGTTGTACTTGTACGCGCCACGATTGGAAGTGTCTGACAACTGCTGAAGAAGTCCGGCGGACATGAAGCGGTTTGTTCCGTCAGTGGCCTGCTGTTTCAGGCCGTAAATCGCCATCTTGGCGAGATTTTCTGCTACGCGCAGCTCGGCTTCGCGGATGAGAAGCTGGACGATGTTCGACTCGGCAAGCCCCTTGCGCTGAAGTTCGGCATGCTTCGTCCAGTCGATGACTTCGAAAATCGTCTGGACGTAGTTTGTCCAGTCGGACGTGCTTTCGGACATTGATTCGACATTCTTCAGGTCGGTGTCGTTGCCTGCGAAGCCGACGACACGGATGGAGTCGCCGCTTGTGTGCGCAGCTGCGGTGGTGGAACCAGCACCACGGGCGAAAACACTGATTGTGCCGTTCGTACGGTTGACGGCGGAGACAATCACGATTTCAGAGCCGATTTCAAGGACATGGCCTACAGTGATGGCCTTGGCGAAATCGTCGCTAATGCCGAGGCCGCTGGTGTCGTCGTTGTCCCAATCAGCGTCGATTGTGCCAGCACGAGGAGTCTTGGAACGTTTATAGACCTTGTACTCCTTCTGCGTGATGGTTTCGGCAGGCGCACCCATGGACTGGTAGAACTTGCCAGTGAACGGGCCGAGTTCGATTGCTTTCGCGACGGCTTCGACGATTGGATCGCCTTTCGTCACGCTGTCTGTGAACTCATTGAATTGACCAAAGTTAAATGCCATAGATTAGTTTCTCCTTTTTGTCTCGCGTCAGGCGTTTCCACCTGACTCCTGTTGACCTTTGTTGATTTCAAGCTGAAGGCCGATAACCTCATTTGATTCAGCTGTGGTAAGCGTTTCCTTCTTCATCAGCTCTTCGATTCTGGCCTGCTTTGCACTGATTGCGTCACCAGTGCCAGCTCCAGTTCCGCCTCCCGCTCTCGCGTCACTCTGGAAAAGCTCAGGGCTGTTCTTGACCAGCTCGCCCATGAATGCGCTGACGGCGGCTTCGTCGTCGATTTTGACCTCCTTGCCTTTCAGCAGGTAGTCCAAATAGTCCGCGTTCGTGAACTTGTGCTTTGCGGCGATTTCGCCTATTGCCGTTTTCCGCAACGAGGCGGCAAGTTCTGAGTTGGCCTTGTCCCTTTCCTCAGTCGCCTTCTTAAGTTGCTCAGAGAGCTGTTTCTGGAGTTTCTCGGCCTCTTTCTTGACCTTCTCGACTTCGCTGAGGTTGCCGCCTTCAAGCGTCTCGACCCTTTCGGTAAGCTCCGTGACTTTCGCCTGCTGTTCCTCAAGTTTCCGCTCGGCCTCCTTGCGCTTCTCGATTTCGGCGTCCAGCCTGTCCTTCGGGATTTTGTCGTCCTTCCATTCCTCGGCGAACTTCTTTTCGGCCTCTGTAAGTTCCTCGCCCTTCGCAACTTTCTTCAAGATTTCAGTGATGTTCATCGGTCTTCCTTTTTGCATGTGAATACAGTTTTTAACGTGCCCGTACACGTTCACATACACTACGTCATTATGTCAACACGCCTTTTCTATTCCGTCTCCTGATTCCGTGGATTGGCGACGGCCATTTCGGCGGCTGTGTCGATTTCGTCGGCGATGGAATCCTGCTTGTCCTGCGACAGCTGGCGGATTCTGTTCAGCATGGCGACGGCTGTCTTTCCGACCTCCTTCTGGTATTCGGGCGACTCGGAATTAAAGCTGGACAGCTCGAGCAGGGCGGCGATGGCCTCCTTCATGTCGAGGATGGCGAACGAGCGGTTGTAGCTGATTTTGGGAACCTGTATCGTCGGTTTCCACTTGTTCAGCAGCTCCCACGCCTTCCGCTCGGCCTGCTCCAATACGTCCGCACGCGTCTTCATGAGCTGTTCAAGCCCCTGCGCGTCCCACGCCTTGGCCTCGGCGGATTCAACCATCTTCGTGTCCTTCGTGGTTGTAAGGCCGATGCACTCAAGCATTTCCTTCTTGAGAGCCATGTTGTCGGCCCGTATCACGGAGTTTTCAACGCCTGACGGCGAAATGTATCTGGACGTGCCTTTCTCCTCCGGCGTCTCGATGATGGCGGCTGAACGCGCTATTGTCGCGGATACGGTCTTCGGCATGTCGTCTTCCTTATTCTCCTGCTGTCGTTTCTTGAGATCGGCGACTGTGTTGTAGGCGAATGAATCGGACACGACGAGCAGGCCAAACATCTGCTTGACGGTGTTCATCTGCGCCTCTGATTCGTTGTTGAGTATGGCATCTGATATGGAGACTACATCCTCCATCCAGTGGTTTCCGTGGATTCCGTAGCCGTCCACCTCGACGTGGCGGATGAACGGCACGACTCCGAGATTAGTTTGGACGATACGCGTCTCCTGCTTTCCGCTCTGGTGCTTTTCTATCACGAGGCATGTATCACGCGTCCAGAGCTTTCGGACGGTGATGGTCTCAGGCTGTCTGAACGGATCGGTCGTGTCAAGGTACTCCTCCTGCGTCACCACCCAGTCAAGCAGGCCGTCGCGTCCGTAGCTCCAGTCAGGTACGGCGAGCGGCGAGAGCGGGACGCAGTACGGCCTCAGACGCTCCTTAATCTCGTCGGCCTTCGTCTTCACTCCGTCAAAGAAAGGCATATCGACGGCAAGCCAAGCGCAGCCGTATATATTTAGCATGGTAGAGAACTGGCGCATCACCTCGTCTGCGCGAAGGCCAGTCCTGCTGAAGTCCTCGACGAGTTCCGCGTCGGCGTTCTCGCGCTCTGGGCGAGTGGCAAGGACGTACTGCGTGATGATACGAGCAATCTTCTTGGGCCAGTTGAAGTAATAAGCCCTCTGCACCCGCTCGTCGTATTCTTCCTGTATTTCGCTCAGATGCTTTATGAGTGCCTTGCGAATGTATTTGCGCCCTCCGGCGTATGCGGCGAGATTGCGCCCCCAAATGTCCTTCGTCTTGGTGTAGAACGCATTTTCCCGCGTCATCAGATAGCTTGTGTCAAGCGGCATAAAAAATCCTCCGTACTGATATATGGTAACTGCCTGTATATCAATACGGAGGAATGTCAACACGGACGGGACTGGCTGTCTGCTTCTCTGCCCGCTACTGCTAATTGTCAGGGCCAGCCTCGCCCGTGTCGGCAACTATCTTCTTGAGCTTGTCTATGTGCTGTGTTATGGACTTGTACGCAAGCCTGTAATGGAAATACGCCGTTCCAAACGCCTTCTCCGCGTCCTTCCCGTAGCCTGTAACGGTGTCGATTTCGCTGAAAATCATGCAGACGACAAGGCTGTTCACCTCTGAGTAATAGACGCTTACATACGCAAGATTGGACAACGGCAGTATGTATGAATTAGACACCTTGTTAAGACTGAACCCCTTGCCGTTCAGGTATTCAACGTCCTTTTCAGTCAAGCCGTTCATTTTCCTTCCCCTTTTCCTCGCTGATTCTCTCAAGCTCGACAAGTTCGACCTTTGCGGCGTGTTCGCGTCCAGCCCCGAAGCCGACGCAGTAGCTCCCTGCCATAAGCCCTATCACGCAAATCACTGCCCCTATCACCTGCGCTGTCGTTAAATCTATTACTACCATTGTTAGCTCCTTTTTGTTGTATTGCGGTTACTTGTCGCTTGTATCGGTGTCTGTCTCTTCCTGAACTGGAACGTGGTAGAACCTTATCACGGCCTTCAGCTCCTCAATCTGCTCGGCCGTGAGCGTGTGGCTGATGCAGTCGCCCTCGTCGTCCACGGAGAGGACAACGCCACGGCCTGCGATGGCCTGCTGGTAAAGCGGCAAACGCCAGAAGTGCCGCTGGTCTGCCTTCAACATTCCCTCGTCGTCAATCCAGATATCGTCCTTCTTGTTGACGCGGCTCAGCGGAAGGATGATGCCGTGCCGGATGCAATCGACGCAGTCGCAGCCGATTTTGTCGTAGAGGTCTTGCAGGCATCCGCCGCCCTTGCGGATCTCGATTTCGGTGATGCTCTCGTCTTCGGGATTGATGAGCAACCCTTTGATTTTCACTGATTCGGACATTTTTTTAGCTCCTTTTTTCTGTGTTGTATTTGACTTCCGATTTCAACGGACTATCTTAATTGCGAAAGCTGCGAACCTTCCATTCGCTCCTTTCTGTGTTGGCCCGTCAAGCCGTTTCTTGACGGGCATTTTTTATGTCTAGAAATTGAGCAGCTTTTTGACCTGTTCTACAATCCTGAACCGCTCTACAACGCCGTTGTTGTAGATGTAGGCGAGCGTCCATCTGAACCGCTCGGCCTCCTGATACGTCGGAAATATGGCTGGTTTCACGCGCCTCTTTGTGTCCTGAACAACGTACATATAAGTGTCCCCTCCTTAATTGATGCGGTAGATGTAGAAATCCCCATGGAATTGTTCACGGGAGTCGTAATATGCAAGGAAATGCCCCCCTTCCATCGGCTGAGATAGCGTCCTGCACAAACTTGTCCAGACCGCATGTGCCTTTGATTAAACCTTTGAAAAAATCATTACAGCTCTCACAGCATTTTTCTTGTATGCTCCTTAAACTCTCGTTCACGCTGTGCAATGTCGGCCCGTCCATTTCCTTGATTAAATTGCATTCCTTTAAAATGAAATCAGGATTAAAGGCCCATAAAATCCCCTCTATCTCTTCACGCGTTTTCTTGTCAGCTTCCTCGTCCGTCAGGACAAGCCATTCACAAGTGCCTGTCGAGAAGGTATTGCGCTCCTCGTCAATCGAAAGCTCTGACGGCTCAATGCCCAAGAAATCAGCCAAGGCCAGTTTTTTCTGTTCGTTCGTCGCCATTCTAGTTATCTCCTATCCTGCGTCTGCTTGATGTGGTGGAGTTCAGCGCGAAGCTCCTTGATGGAGTAGAAATGAATGGTGTGCGCGCCGTCGCTCGTCTCGTATTTGTCCGACAGGTAAATCCACATTCCGTCTCGGTCGATGAATATGTCCTCGACCTCCGGCAGCAGGAACTTGGCCCGTTCAAGAATAACCTTGTAGATTTGCTCCACGGAGTAGTACACGTATTTATAGTGTACGCCCTCCCGAAACGCCTGTTTCTTGGAATGTTGCGGTTTCAGCTCAAACATTTTCATCACTCCTGTTCTGTGTTGGTTTATGGGCGACCAGCCCCTTAGCCAGCCGCCCTGTAGCATCTATCACTCGGCCTCGACGTTGTACCATGTATTGCCGTTCTGGCTAGGAATCCATTTGTGGTCGTACGGGATGTACTTCAGATTGCAATCAGTGGCCTCGTACGCCTGCTCCTGCTTCACCGTCTGCTTGAGGATTCTCAGGCAGAAGACCTTTCCGTCAAAGCCCTCGCCGACCTTCTCGGCGGCGACTGCAGGAGCTTCGAGCTGTGCGGCTCTCGTATTTTTGGCATCCAGCTTGAAGAAGTCATAGCCCCTGTGCTGTTCGTTGCTGAAATAATCAACTGCGACGATGTAATTCATTGTTCCGCTCCTTGCTGTGTTGTTCTTGCCTTTATTCTACGATTTTGATTATGTTTCTAACGTGCAGGCGTTGAATATTGTAACCACCAGCCATAATCTTCAGTACAATTGCATTGGCTTTATCGCCTTGTACTTTCCAGCCGTTTCCGTTTTCTGTCATGTAGTCATTGATTTTTCTGATTTCTCCTGTAACGTTGATGATTCTGGCTTCAAGATTCTTGACAAACCTTTCAGCGGCTCTTTCGTTTTCTTCTCGGTTTGCCTTGTTCGCTCCGTAATAAATAGCGTCTGATTCGTGTCTGTTGCTTGCGTGTCTAGCATGGAAGTAAAAGGATGCAGAAACCATCATTCCGCCACAGCTAAACCTTTCGTTTTTATGTTCACTGCAGAACTTTAAATAAGCATCATGCAGTTCGGCATCATACTTGTTCCAGCTTTCAAGCAACTCGTTTTTGAATTGTTCAAGCACCTCGTTCATCTTACTTTGCTCCTGTCTGTGTGTTGCTCAGCCTTCAATCTCGATCGTGTAAACGCCTTTCATGCTTCCACGGTAAACAGGGCGCAATTGCGGAGCCGCGATGTTCACCATACTGCCGCGTCCGACCATCGTCGGGATGATGCCGAACATTTCACGCATGTATTTGAGCTGTGTATGCGTCAGCTCCATCTCCGCGCCTTTCGCCATGTATCTGATGTTCTTCGCCGTGGCGTTGTTCTTTCCCGCGATGGCCTTTTCAATCTGTTCTTTCGTGTACTTCATTGCATCCTCTTCTGTGTCGCTAACTAAATTAATAAACTGTAATATTTAATTTACTTATTAATTTAATTTATATATTTTATATTTCAAGTTAATTAAGTTAATTTTTTAATAAAAAATGTTATTTTTCTTATAAGTGACACGGGTTCAAGCAAGAATGAAAGGCCTGCCCGATGTACGGGAGGAAAGCTCCGTCAACGCCCAGACGAGGGCATCCATGCGGTCAGGCGACTTCTCCGAGGCCTCGCCCGTGTACTCGCACATCTGCTTCTCCATCTCAGGGAAGAATCCGACGTGATGCACCAGCCCCCTTTCGTAAAGTTCCGAAATCGGCTCGGCCCTGACGATCTTGCCCCTTGTCGCCCTGACGGAAGAATAGGAAATGCCCCTGTCGTAGTTTCTTATGACTGTCTCGATGAGGTCTCCGCCGTTGTTCACCTCTCCTATCACCCTGTCGGCCTCTAGCTCCCTGAACTTCGCGGAGACGATTCTGACCCATTCATTAGGCGAGCCTGTGACGGAATAATCGCCCAGCACAAAGAACTCGCAGCCCTTTCCCGCGCCGTTGTTCCTGATTCCGGCGACGACGATTCCCGTCTCGTCGCTCTTCCCCTTCTGGCCCGTGACGGCAGGGTCGATGGCTATCACTATCCTGTCAAGCGACTTCAGCAGGCTAGGCAGGGATTCAGCTGGAAGCCTGTACGGGTTAATCATCGTGTCGGCCCTCCAAAGCGCACCCTCCTTGTTGCGCCGCCATCTGCCGAGCCATATGTTCTCGTACTTCTCCAAGTCCTTGGCCTTCATTTCCTCGGCCATTTCCTTGTAGCCTTTTGGCAGATGGCTGTTTTCCCTGTAGTCCGTGTGTATGTAGCAGACGTTACCTACGATGCCGTTGAACTCGTCGTCGATATTCGCGTCCCTGAAGAAACGCCTGTAAATCCAATGGTCAACGCTAGTAGGGTTGAGGGAGAGCACGACCCTGTTGTTCACCTCCAAGTCACGCAGGGAAAGGTCGATGCGGTCGAAAACGTCCTCATCGACAAGCTCCTGCGCCTCGTCAACATAGACCGTCGAGACGTTAGACACGGACTTCAGATTGGCCTCGTTGGATCCTCTGCTTGTCTGTATGCCTCGGAAGAATATGCGCGAGCCAGAGTACAGATTGACAATCTCGGTCTTGCCCATCTTGGCATACTGGTTGTAGCCCATCTCCTCGATTCGCTTGAAAAACTCAGGGATGATTGAGATATTGGCCGATACAAGCGTCTGGCGGAGGTAGAGGATGTTCTTTTTCGTCGGCAGGCTGAAAAGCTCCGTACCGACACCAGCGGACAGGGCGAACGACTTTCCGCTCGCCCGTCCGCCAGTCATCACATAATAGCGCACGTCGGGCAGGCTTCTGAACAGAGGCATGTACTTTTTGTTGAATACAAAATCCATCCAGTCTTCCGCCAGCTCATTACGATTCCTCGAATCTGATTACAGGCTTCGGAGGCTCCTGCGCCGCCTTCGTCTCCACGTCCAGATGCGTCCCGTATCCACGGGAACGCCCCTTCCTGTCCATGTAGAACTTTATCGCCTCGAGCCTTACACGCGGATCGTCGTTCGTCGCAGGGTTCATGAGCGTCATAAGCTCGTTCTCGATGTTGTCCAGCGTCGTCTCGTTTTCCTCGTCGTACAGCTCCTTCAGTTTCGCCGACGCATTCAGCCGCCTGTATATCGTCATTCGGGAGGTCTGCAGCTTCCGCGCTATGTAGGCGACGTTCCCAAGACTGCCCTTTATCGCCTTCGCGATTGTAGCGTCGGACAGACGCCTCATCTTCCTTCTAGGCGTATGATGTAACACAATGTCACTGTCTTCCTGACTATTTTCCGACATATATATAGCTCCTTCTCCTGAACTCGTCGAACACTTCCTGCGGCGACATCGATGAGACATCGAACGCCATGACATTGAACAGGGCGATACGCCGATGCAGGCGGTATATCCTGTTCATTCCCCTAATTTTCTCCCTAATCTTCTCCGCGTCCGGCATCTTGCCGCTCCTCTGTATCACGCGCCTGATGCACTCGCCAGAGCCGCACATTAGGAACAGCACCTCTACATCGACGCCCCAATCCCTGTACTCAAGGATATTCCTCAGCGGCTTGTTGACGATGGTAGAGAACATCATGCTTTCCAGTATCACGCTCTCGAACGACGACTGCAGAAGCTCCTTCGACATACGGAACATGTCTCTTGTGCATCCCAGCGAATCTCCGCCCCCGCAGGTTATGTCGTACTTCCCGCAGGCGGCTATCCTGCCGTCTGCGGACTCGGTGTAGCAGTTCCTTGCGTCTTCCCCTTTCCGAACGACAAAACCCTCTCCGAGTATGTTTCTGACCAGCGTCGTCTTCCCGCTCCCGTTTGCCCCTATAATCAATGTGAACGTCTTTCTCATGCGCGAACCCTCATGACCAGCTCGTAGTCCCCACCCTTCAGGCCGACAATGGACGCTCCGTATTTCATCCAGAATCCAATCGCCGAGCCGTCAATCGCAGTCCTCATCGTGATAGCATTCACCCCCCCCATGATAGCACGCTGCGTAAGCATCCGCAGCAGCGTCTTCCCGTGCCCCAATCCGTGATAGCGTCCTCGGACGACAAGGAAATACAGCCGTATGGTCTTCCCGCCCCCTCGGCAGAGGTAGAAGCCGACGTCGCCAAGTGCCTCGCCCTCGCAGTTCCCGTAAAAGAACGCGCTCCTGACAAAAGGGTATTCAAGGGACACGCGGCTATCACCGCAGTCCCTTATCATGCCCTCTATCATGGGGATGTCGGCCCTCGTCAGGCCGCGCCTCTTCAGCCCTGCCGCCATTTGCCCGTCCTCTGGTACTCCTTGCATTTCTCCTTCCTGACGCCCCGCCATCCGCAGACCTCGCCAAGATACTCAGGCGGGACGGAAATGGCCCTTGCGTCGTACACCTTCAGGAGCGCGTCGTTGTGCTCAGGATAGACCTTCATCGTCTGGACAAGCTCGCCAAGAAGCCTGTCCGTGTAGTAGCCGAGATAGCGGGAGCCCTTGAACAGCTTCCTGTAGGCGCAAAGGCTCGTCTCCATGTACGACGCGCTGTTCCCGTCCGCCTTCGGGATTGACTTCTGCAGCTTGGACAGCGTCTTGTCCAGCGTCTCAACGGGAACGCGCAGAATCTCCTCCTTGTCCCATAGCTCCGCCTCCTTGTCAAGACCAAGCACATGCAGCATCCCGCTAGTCACCGTGTCGCCCTTCGTCCAGTCGATGTCGTCGTTGCAGGAATCCGCGCCGAACATCGCCATGTACGCCTCCAGCAGAAGGAACGAGCCGAAACGTCCGAACTGGTACATCTGGGAGATCCGTCTTACAGCCCTCTCGACGTCCACCAGCCCCCCCTGTGAATCAAGCCAGTCGAAAACGTCGCTGGCGAACAGCTCCCTATAAGCCTTCGGGAAGGCATCTCGCAGTTTCAGATACTTCCTGTCAGACTGGAATATCAGCTTGTCCTTGTTGCGGCGGTAGAAGCCCTCCGCGTCCTTCTCCAGCTCCTTCCTCCGCTCCATCATGACGATTGACGACGGCAGGCAGTAGCAAAGGGAATACAGGGCGACTAGCTCGCGCCGCTCCCTGTTCCCGTAGTCCATCACATCCGCATACGCCTTCATCTGCGCGGCAAGATTGTCGTATCGATAGAAGCAGATATGGAAATCCCTGTAGTCATTTAACCTTGTAGGCATATATCAAATCTCCGTTTTCGTCTTTACCCTGCGGCACAAGAATGCCCTCGAACAGCTTGTACGGACTCTGCCCCGCCTGCGGATTGTTCCACAGCCACCGCATGTAGTCCGCCATCGTCATTCCGGCGAACTTCGCCCTGCGCTCTGAGCTGTTGGCGTTGAAGCCCTCGGCACGCCCCCAGTCGAACTTCAGCAGGGAATAGATGTCCCGCGAAATCTCGCAGAACCGCACCGTCCCGTTCGCTCTGGCAATCTGCAATGCGTTGCACCACTGACCACGAGAGTAGTTCCAGCTTTCGGGCAGGCCGCAGCAGCATCCGTTGTGGCAAAGCTCCTTGAAATGAGCGTCAGACACGTAGAACCGCATACCGCACTCCTCCTCGCACACACGCTTCATGTCAAGCAGGAACGGCTCCTTGACCTTCCTGTTCAGGCGTAGATAGCCGCTGGAGCAGCTGTATTTCCTGTAGAACTTCATCACGTCGAATCCGCAAAGCTCGTTGAATATCGGCATGTTGTCCTTCAAGACCTGACTTCTCTGCTCCACGCAGAAAAACTCCGTGCTTACAGCCGTCGCGCCGTATTTTGCGGCCTCCCGTATCAGGTCAAGATGCCGCGGAGTGCTGACGCCTATCACGAACGGACGGAACCTGAGCGTCGCCCCTCCTGCGTTGAGAGCGGCGAACTTCCCGATGGCCTCAAGACGCTTTTTCGGGCTGTCCACGCCCCTCTCAATCTGACGAGCCTTGTCCTCGTCCAGAGTGATGATGGAAAACTTGCAGTTCCATTTCCTGTTGTCCTTGAACAGCTCCGTGTAGCGGCTGTCGTCCAGCCACCACGTGGCCTTCGTGCTGAAACACAGCGGATAGTCTATCTCGCGGAAGAAACGCAAAAGCTCAAGCGTCTTGCCATAGCGACGCTCGAACTCGTCGAACTGGTCTGAAAGACCGCCCCACTGCATGACCTTCCGCGCCTTGACGTATTCGCCGAACTGGTATCTGTCAGGCTCTAGGAATATCCGCTTGACACGCTCCACATTGACGCTCCTGACCTGCTTGTGCAGATAATCCTCCTTGCCGTTGCCTATGGCCCTCTGGTACTGCGAGAAGCAGTAGAGACACCCGTACGAGCAGTTGCTGTAGGTGTCGAACGTCATAGGCATGGAGCAGTCGGCAATCTCCGCGCTCCATCTTGGGGAACTGTAGTAGCCTTCGCCCATCCTGTCACCTCGCCTTGTTCAGCTCGTCGAGACTGTAAACGACCTTGTCGATTGTCTGAAGGCCGAGAATCGCGCAAAGCTCCTGCGCCTTCTCGAACGGATAGGTGATGATGATACGGCCGCAGGCCGTCTGGTCGTCCCCCTCCAGCTTCGGCAGCTCCTCCGGCTCAAGGTCTCTCTCGCGGATTTCCTCGGGCAGTCCCGAGCCGTCGAAATTGTCGTTCTCGGCACTTTCCTCGCCGCCCTGTCCATTTACACCCCCAGACGGGTTGGCGTTGCCTCCGTTGCCAAAAACAACAGGCGGCTGCTCCCCCCAGACGGAAGGCGCCACGCCCCAAGCGGAGGCCTCCTGCCGCCCCCAGTCCTGACGGACGACCTCGGCGTTCCATGCGCTTGTGTCGCTGGCGGCGTTGTCTGCTAGGGCAAGCGTCTTGCGCTTCTCGTCGTTCGGCTTCAAGTCCTTTCTGACAACAACGACAAGCTCGTCGCCCGTCGTCTCCACAATCTTCGGCTTGATGCCGAGTTTCTGCGCCTGCTCGAAAACGCCGTTTCCCGCGATGATTTCACCCGTGGAGTCGGCGAGGATTGAACGGCCTGCGCCGCATTCCTCAAGACTTCTCGCGATGATTCCCTTGTTCCGATCGTCGTGTACCCTGTAGTTCCGTTTGTCTTTTTTCAGCTTCATTTTTTTCTCCTGTGATTAATGTTTAACTCTTATTATATATTATATATAATATTTTATTATATATTATTATATTTTCTTATACTACAACGCTAAAAAGGCGTATCATCCTCGACCTGCGGCGGCACGTCGGACATGTCGGCCTTCGGCTGCGCAGGAGGCGGCATCGGAAGCGTCTGCTGTACTGGCCCGTCTGGCGGCAAAGGCGGATAGTCGCTTTTCACTCCGGCAGGCGGGACAACCTGACCATATCCCCCCTGTTGCTGCGGCTGATAGTAGCCCTGTTGCGGCGGCTGCTGGTACTGCGGCGGAGGCTGTTGCTGCTGATAGCCGTTGTAATATCCCTGCTGTTGCGGCGGCTGTCCGTAGTCCCTCTGCGGATTGCTCACGCCGCCCGAATCGTCGCGACGGCCTCCTATCAGCTGGATTGTCTCGGCTATCACCTTCAGACGCGAACGCTGACGGCCTGTCTCCTTGTCCGTCCACTGCTCCATCGTCAGCCGTCCATCGACGAACAGCGGATCCCCCTTGCCGACGTACCGCTCTATCACCTCTCCCGTCTTGCCGAACGCCGTCACATCGACGTAGCAGACATCGTCGCCGTTCTGCGTCTTGCGGTTTACAGCCAGCCTGATATCTATGACGCTGCCACCGCTCCTCAGAGCGGCCTTCCTCGGCGCATCCACGAGATTCCCGATAATCATCACCTTGTTGTAGCTTGCCATCTTCTACGCTCCTTTCTGCTCTGTGTTGTTTTCGCTTTCATTCAAACTTGAACTCCATCTGCCTCCCGTCTCCTGCCCTTGTCTGCTGCGGCCTGCTTGTCTGCCTGTTACGCCTCGTCTTTCGGTGCTCCATGATGCGCCTGCACTTCGGGAGATACTGCCGCAGGGTGTCGGACAGCTCAGGATGCTCCGCGCAGGCATCGACCAGCTTCCTGTGGATTGCCTGTCGGCGTACACCCATCGCCTTCGCCAATGCGCTCGCGCTGTCGTATTCGCCCTCGCACAGCCTAGCCAGCACGTCCACCGTGTAGTCGTCCATCGAGAGTAGCCATTGAACGACCTTCCTGACATCCTCCCAGCCGAACGTGGGCCTCCTCGCCCTCGGCGTTTCCTCCTGCCCGTCGTCGGCAATCTCCTCGGCCCTCTCGGCGACCTTGTCGTAGCTGACAGTACGGGACAGGCGGCTGTTGACCGTTGAATCTGGATTGTCGGCGCAAAGCATGCAGGAATCAAAAAACTGGCAGGCCGAACAGCGTTCCAGCTTTCCGGCTCTACCAGTATCTCCAAAGCATTCATATCCGTCAACAGTCTTGCGCATGGCCCTATATAGTCTTGCATAATATTTAATTATATTAATATTATAATTAATTAAATTAATTATGCAAGTAAAATAAAAGACAATACTGTATTCAAAGGCTCATATACGCATCCCTGTCCGTTACACAGCCGCTGTTGTCCTTCGCATTGTGCATCTCAAGCATCTTGAGTACAATGTCCTTCGCCAGCTTGTCTGACCTATATAAATCTGAATCGTTCTTGAACAGAAAATCGTCCTCCAACTCGTAGCTCTCAAGCGGAGCAGGATAACCGTGACTATGTTCAGGCCAGTCCCGTCCGTAATATACCTCAGTCACAGAAATAACGAATCTTCTAAGATATGATGAGGAACACATAGTAGCGAAAGAATCCACATCGACAGGGTCGCACCTGACTAGGCATTTGATACATATAGGGCTTTTCTCCCTGAATGAAAATCTCGACAACACTCTCACCTCCGTGTAGAAGCCCATGTTCTGAAGCTCGTCTATCAGGGCGACAATAGCCGCGCCCCTGCGATTGATTCTCTCGCTCGTATTCCCCGCACTAAAAG
>JAEEGL015350075.1_pt1 | contig 18664 bp, 21 predicted proteins | sample 9134231 | NCBI WGS metagenome assembly JAEEGL01 (sample SAMN16246548, study PRJNA631951) | gut metagenome | biome: gut microbiome; feature: rumen; material: fiber-attached | host: Bos | place: Iran: Karaj | collected 2018-10 | reverse complement strand
GTAATAGGTGGAAATGACAGTGAATATGAATTGATTAGTAATATTCCTAATAATTATGTTGTTTCTAATAGTAATGATAAATTAAAGAAAATTGCAAAGAAAAAAACTACTTCTAATAATGAACATGGAGTAGAAAAAGTATTAAAAAGAATATAACATTATAAGGAGTAGATATGAAATTAGTAGTAAAGTGTGAAGGAGAACTTCTAGATTATTTATATAATAATTTAGATATGCCCAAGAAAAGAATCAAACAATATTTAACCCATGGAGCAATTTATGTAAATAATAATAAAACTACTAAATATAACTATAAAGTAGTTCCAGGAATGAAGATAGTTATTGATACTGATAGTAAAGGCAAAGTAGAATTGCCTTTTGATATTTTATTTGAAGATGATCATATCATAGTAGTTAATAAACCAAGTGGTTTACTCACAATTGCGACAGATAAAGAGAAAGAAAAAACACTATACCACATGGTTAGAGAATATTTGGTAAGTAAAGATAGAAATGCTAAAGTATTTATTGTTCATAGATTAGATAAAGATACTAGTGGAATAGTAGTACTTGCGAAAGATATGAAGACTAAGAATAAATTACAAGAGAATTGGAATGAATATGTTAGTCTAAGAGAATATACTGCAGTAGTTCATGGACATTTAAAAAATAAAGAAGATAGAATTGTTCAATACTTAAAAGAAACTAAAACTAATTTAGTTTATCCAGCTAAGAATAATGAAGGTAAAGAAGCAATTACTAATTATAAAGTTCTTAAAGAAAATGATAATTATTCATTAGTTTCTATAAATATCGAAACTGGTAGAAAGAATCAAATTAGAGTAGCTTTTAATACTTTAAGACATCCAATAGTTGGAGATAATAAATATGGAGATATTAAAGATGATAAAACAAGATTATATTTACATGCTAATAGATTAAAAATGTATTATCCAGAAATAAAGAAAGATATTTTATTTGAAACAACTATTCCAAGTGAATTTAAAAAGATTATGAATTAGGTGTAATTATGTTTAAAAAAATATTATTAGTATTATTAATAGTAGGATTAGGATTTGGAATTTACTTTTACTTTGATAATTCTAAAGTAAAAGAAGTGTCTAAAGAAACAAAGAAAGAAGTAGTTAAATTAACTGATTCTGATGTAGAAAAATCTATGTTTAAAAAATATTATAAAAAAGCAATAGAAGTAGTAGATAAAATGACTACAGAAGAAAAAGTTGGCCAAATATTCTTAGTAAGATATAGTTATTCAGATACTGAATATTTTAATAATTTTAATCCTGGTGGATATATACTATTCGCAAGAGATTTTGAAAATCATACTAAAGATAGTATGAAAGAAGAATTAGAAGAAGTTAATAATAGAGGTAAATATTCTTTAATCTTAGGAGTTGACGAAGAGGGAGGATTTGTAACTAGAATTAGTAGATTTCCTGAATTCAGAAGCGAAAAGTTTAAAGCTCCAAAAGATTATTATCTAGAAGGAGGATATGACTTAGTAGAACAAATTGAGATTGAAAAAGCTAAGTTGTTAAAGAGTTTAGGATTAAACTTAAATTTAGCTCCAGTTGCAGATGTATCTACTAATGAGAATGATTTTATTTATTCTAGGGCCTTTGGAAAAGGAGCTAGTGAAACATCTGAATATATAAGTAAGATGGTTACTTATGCCAATAACAATAAGATTAATTCTTGTTTAAAGCATTTTCCGGGATATGGTAATAATGTTGATACTCATACTGGTATTGCTATTGATGAGAGAGATTATGAGAGTTTTAAGAATAATGATTTTTTACCATTTGAAGCTGGTATTAAAGAAAATGTTCCTAGTATTTTAATTTCTCATAATATTGTTAAATGTATGGATGAAAACTATCCTGCATCATTAAGTAAAAATGTGATTAAAGAATTACGTGATACATTAAACTTTACAGGTATAATCATAACTGATGATCTAGCAATGGATGCAGTAAAATCTTATGTAGAAAATGGAAAAGCCGCAACACTTGCACTTAATGCAGGAAATGATATGATTATTACTAGTGACTTTGTAACTATGTATAAAGAAGTGTTGCAATCTATTGAAAATAAAGAAGTATCTATTGATACTTTAAACAAAGCAGTTATTAGAATAATTGCCTGGAAGTATTATAGTGGAATTATGTAAAAACACTTGAAAAAACATTGTATAAAAGATAAAATAAAGAGGTATTGAAAAGAGGGATATTATGACAGATAGAGAGTTATTTAAAGATAGTAAAAAATATATGAACAAAGAAGTTACTTTGGAAGGATGGATAAAGAATCATCGTAAGCAAAAAGAATTTGGATTTATCTCTTTTTCTGATGGAACATTCTTTACTCCTATTCAAATAGTTTATGATAATAAATTAAAGGATTTTGATGAAATACAAAAATTCCATGTAGGAAGTTCAATCAAAGTAATTGGTAAAGTAGTAAAATCTCCAAAGGAAGGACAAGAGTTTGAAGTTCAAGCTAAAGAAGTTATTTTACTTGGAGATTGTCCAGAAGATTATCCAATTCAACCTAAAAAGCATTCAAGAGAATTCTTAAGAGAACAAGCTTATTTAAGACCAAGAACTAACTTGTTCCAAGCTGTATTTCATATTAGAAGTAAAGCATCTTATGCGATACATAAGTATTTCCAAGAGAATGATTATGTTTACTTCCATGCTCCATTAATTACAGCAGCTGACTGTGAAGGAGCAGGTGAAATGTTTAAAGTTACTACTTTAGATCTTGATAATATTCCAAAAGATGAAGATGGTAAAGTAGATTATTCAAAAGACTTTTTTGGAAAACAAGCATCACTTACTGTATCTGGTCAATTACAAGCAGAAACATTTGCTTTAGCATATACTAAGACTTATACATTTGGACCAACTTTTAGAGCAGAAAACTCTAATACTAAGACACATGCTAATGAGTTTTGGATGATTGAACCAGAAATAGCTTTCTGTGATTTAAATATGGATATGGATATCATGGAAGAAATGCTTAAATATGTTGTAAATTATGTATTAGAAAATTGTCATGAAGAATTAGTATTCTTAGATAATTTTGTAGAAAAAGGTTTATTAGATAAATTAAATCATTTAGTTAATTCTAAAGCTATTAGACTTACACATCATGATGCAATTAAATGCTTAATTGAATCTGGAAAGAAATTTGAATTTGAACCAAAATATGGTGAAGACTTAGCCCGTGAGCATGAAAAGTATTTAACAGAAGAAAAATTCAATGCTCCTGTATTTGTCTATAACTGGCCAAAAGATATTAAAGCATTCTATATGAGACTTAACGATGATAATGAAACTGTTGGTGCGGTAGACTTATTAGTTCCAGGTAGTGGAGAATTAATGGGTGGATCTCAACGTGAAGAACGTTTTGATGTTTTAGTTAAACGTATGGAAGAAATGGGTATGGCTCAAGAAGGATTAGAATGGTACTTAAAACTAAGACAATATGGTGGATGTGTTCATTCAGGATTTGGAATGGGATTTGAAAGATTGATTATGTATTTGACAGGTGTTGAAAACATAAGAGATGTTATTCCATATCCTAGAACTCCAGGAAATTGTGAATATTAATTGCAAATATGCTTTACATTATATGTTGTAAAGCATATTTTTTTTTGACACTTTAAATGCTATAATAAAAGGAGATTGGAGCTATTTTTATGGAAATGTTGGATGTCAAAACACATATTGGATTAATTAGAGAAAAAAATGAAGATGCAGTTTTAGCTATAAACCATCCTGATGATGAAAATATAAAACTACTTTTAGTAGCAGATGGAATGGGTGGTAGAGAGCATGGAGAAATAGCTTCAAAGTATGTTGCAGATTCATTAGAAAAATGGTTCCAAAAAAAAGATATAAAAGTATTGAATGATTTAGAAAAGACAGAAGAATTATTAACAAAGTATGTTAAGACTTTAAATAGTAATTTAATAAAGAAATATGGAGAAGACAAATTAGGAACAACTCTTACTTTAGCTCTTATTGTAAAAGATAAAACATTATTATTAAATGTAGGAGATTCAAGAGGATATATTTATAGAGGAAGAAGATTAATTCAAATAACTGAAGATGATTCTGATGTTTGGATGTATTATAAGTATGGTGAAGTAAAGAAAGATGATTTAAGATACTTCTCAAATAATAATATAGTTACTGCTTGTATAGGTATTTGCAAAGAATTGTGTAAAGTAACTACAACAATTATTAAAAATGATTATGAAATGTTAGCTTTATTTACTGATGGTGTTACTGATATTATTACTGATAGTAAGATAAAAACATTAATTAGAAAAATGCCTAGACCAAATCTATTAGAAAGTATTATTGAAGAAGCGGTATATGTTGATCAAAATTTAAAAGTACCAACTAGGTTAAAAAGAAAGTTTTTAGCAAACTATATCGTTCCTTTTAAAGGAAGGGATAATGCTAGTGGAGCTATTTATATCAAAGAAGTGTAAACTTCTTTTTTATTTACATTGTATTTACACTTTTAAAATGATTGTATGGTATAATTGAAGAGTAGGAGGCTTATATGAAATTAGAAAATAAAGTATGTATTGTAACAGGAGGAGCCATGGGAAATGGCTTAGGAATAGTAGAAGTATTTTTAAAGTATGGAGCAAAGGTAGCTATCTTTGATTATTCTGATAAAGTGTTTGAAACAGTTGAAGAGAAGAATAATCCTAACTTAGTTGGTTATAAAGTGGATATTCGTGATAAAGAGAATATTCATAAATATGTAGAAGAAGTAATAGAAAAATTTGGTAGAATTGATGTTTTAGTAAATAATGCTGGTATTTGTTACTTAGAGAAATTTGTTGATATGGATGATACTGTTCGTGATAATCATTTTGGTATTAACATTGTTGGAACTTGGAATGTATCTAAAGAAGTAGTTCCACATATGATTAAGAACAAATCTGGTAAGATTGTTAATTTAAGCAGTGTAACAGGACCAATGGTAGCTGATTCTGGAGAAGTAGCTTATGCAACTACAAAAGCAGCTATATTAGGATTTACTAAGGCACTTGCAATGGAATTAGTAAATGAAGGGATTAATGTAAATGCTATTATGCCAGGATATATTTTAACTCCAATGGTTGAGAATATGGCTAAACTATCTTGTCCAGAAAATCCACAGAGTGTTGTGGATGGAATAGCAGAAGGAATTCCAATGGGAAGATTAGGGACTATTCAAGAATTAGGGGAATTAGCTGCTTTCTTAGCAAGTGATGAAGCAAGTTATATTACTGGACAAGGAATAGTAATTGATGGAGCAAGTACACTTCCAGAGACTAAAACAATGGGTGTTTAGCTCTTTCTTTTTTTTAGTAATTAGTATATAATTGTGAAGAATAGGAGATGTGTATATGCCAACTTTAACAAAAAAAGAATTGCAATTAATGGATGAATATTTTAGAGTTTTAAATTATTTAAGCGCAGCTCAATTATATTTATTGGATAATCCATTACTTAGAAGAAAGCTAACAATGAATGATATAAAACCAAATGTAGTTGGTCATTGGGGAACAACACCCGGACAAAACTTCATTTATATGCATCTTAATCGAGTAATAAAAAAGTATAATCTAGATATGATTTATTTATCAGGACCTGGACATGGTGGACAGGCAATGGTTGCGAACAACTACTTAGAAGGTGTTTATACTAAGTTTTATCCAAATATTACAGAAGATGAAGAAGGTTTAAAAAAACTATGCAAACAATTTTCTTTTCCAGGAGGTATTTCTTCGCATGTTGCACCTGAAACTCCAGGAAGTATCCATGAAGGTGGAGAATTAGGGTATAGTTTAGCTCATGCAGCAGGAGCAGTACTGGATAATAAAAATTTAATCGCTGCTTGTTGTGTAGGAGATGGAGAAGCAGAAACTGGACCACTTGCTACTTCATGGCATATCAATAAGTTTTTAAATAGAAAAAAAGATGGAGTAGTACTTCCTATCTTACATCGTAATGGATATAAAATTGCCAATCCAACAATTTTTGGTAGAATGACTAATAAAGAATTAGAACACTTCTTTCTAGGATATGGCTGGAAACCATACTTTGTAGCTGGAGATGATTCTCATAAACTACATGAAGAAATGGCTAAAGTTATGGATAAAGTCATTAAAGATATAAAGAAAATAGGACAAACAGGAGAAGGAAATTATCCAATGATAGTTTTAACTACTCCAAAAGGATGGACTGGTCCTAAAGAAGTAGAAGATAAAAAAATAGAGGGTAGTTTTAGAGCTCATCAAGTACCAATCCCAATCGCAATTGATGATCCACATAATTTACCATTACTTGAAAAATGGTTAAAGAGCTATAATGTTGATGAATTGTTTGATAAGAATGGACGTCTAGTAAAAAGATTAAGAGATTTAAATCCACCTCTTAATAAATGTATGGGAGCTAGTAGTTATGCTAATGGTGGATTATTATTAAAAGAAATTAAAACACCAAATTGGGAAGATTATGCTTTAGAAATAAAACATCATGGTTCAATAGAAAGTCAAGATACAATGACTTTAGGTAAATATATTAGAGATGTATTTAAATTAAATAATGATAATAAAAACTTCCGTGTTTTTGGACCTGATGAAGCTTTATCAAATAGATTTAATCATGTTTTTGAAGCTACTAATAGAACTTGGAATTACCGTACTTATAAATCTGATGAATTTTTAGCTCCAGATGGTAGAGTTATGGATTCATATTTATCTGAACATTTATGTGAAGGTATGCTTGAAGGGTATCTTTTAACAGGTAGACATGGATTTATTCATAGTTATGAAGCCTTTGTTAGAATAATTGATTCTATGGCTTCACAACATGCTAAATGGTTAAAAGTAACTAATGATATTCCTTGGAGACAGCCAATTGCTTCACTTAATTTCTTGCTAGTTAGTCATGTCTTTCAACAAGATCATAATGGTTATACTCATCAAGATCCTGGATTCTTAAATCATTTAGTAACTAAAAAAGCAGATGTTGTTAGGATGTATTTACCTCCTGATACTAACTGTTTATTATCTTGTTTTGAACATTGTATTAAAACAAAGAATTATATAAATGTAATTATTGCTTCTAAACATCCAAGACCTCAATGGCTTAATAAAAAAGAAGCAAAAGAACATTGTACTAAAGGACTAGGAATATGGGATTTTGCTAGTAACGATGAAGGTGATCCTGATGTAGTTTTAGCTTGTGCAGGAGAAACTCCAACATTAGAAGTTTTAGCTGCAGTAGATATCTTACGTAAAAGTGTAAAAGGAATTAAAATACGTGTAGTAAATGTAGTTGATTTAATGAAACTACAAAGTCCTGATACTCATCCACATGGTATGAGTGATGAAGAATATGATAAAATATTTACAAAGAACAAACCAATTATCTTTAATTTCCATGGTTATCCATCTTTGATTCATCAATTAACTTATAAAAGACATAATAGAAATATTCATGTTCATGGATATAAAGAAGAAGGTACAATTACCACAACATTTGATATAAGAGTACAAAATGATATTGATAGATTCCATTTAGTAGAGGCAGTATTAAAAGAAATACCTCGTTATCATAAAACTAGTGAAGTTTTAATAGATTGGTGTGAAGATATGCTTGTTAAACACAAAAAATATATTGCTGAAAATGGAGAAGACATGCCATTTGTTAAAAATTGGCGTTGGGAAAACAATGAATAATAAGAGGTGATAATATGGATACTTTATTAACAGCCGCTGCATTACCAATAATAGCTTTATGTTATTATGTTTATAAAAAAGATAATAATAAAGAACCAATAGATTTACTATTAAAATTACTTGGATTTGGAGCTTTATCTGTTGTTCCAATAATTATAGGAGAATTATTTGTTGAAGATTTTACTAATGTTGAAAAAGTAACTAACTTTATAGAAATATTTATTAAGACCTTTATTGGTGTAGCTATATTTGAAGAAGGCTTTAAATGGATTTTTGTTAAGAAGCAAGGGTACGATAATAGAGAATTTGATGAAATATATGATATTATTATCTATTCAGTATTCGTATCATTAGGATTCGCTTTAGTAGAGAATATTGGTTATGTAATATTTTCTGAGCATCAAATGATGACTGCAATCTTAAGAGCTGTTCTTTCAGTACCAGGACATGCTTGCTTTGCTGTTCTTATGGGATATTATTTAGCAAAAGCAAAAGTTGCTAAAATTAATAATAATGAAAAGTTATATACACAAAATATTTGTTTCAGTTTATTAATGCCAATGTTATTTCATACAATGTATGATGCTTTAATAGAGTGGTATGCTAATACAGGAAATAATATGATTATCTTGTTTTTCTTTCTATTTGATATAACAATGGTAGTAATTGGCTTTATTATAGTTAACAAGATGTCTAAAGTTCAGCAAAATATTTCTACTAATTTACAATCAGGAACACTTGCTGCTAATGATGGACATATTGAATTAGTAAGCGAGAAACCAATTAATTTTTGTCCAGTATGTGGCAATAGTGTAAGTGTTGGTAGTTACTGTAGTAAATGTGGATTAAAGATTAGATAAATGTGGTATAATATTAGTGAGGTGTAATTATGAGTACTAGAAAGAATATGACATTTCCAATAGTTTTGACATTTATTATTATCGCAATAATAGTTTATTTATTCGCAAATCTTGAGCAATCAGAAGTTAGTTGTGAGAAGACAAAAACATTTGATGGTGACGTTAGATTAACAGAAAAATTAGTCGCAGTAACAGATGGTAAAGAAATAAATAGTATAAAACTAACTAAGGTGATTGTTTTACCAGAAAAGTATTTAAAAGATGATCATTATCTAAATGGAATAAAAAATGCTTTATCTAATACATTAGATTATCTAGGAGATAAAGTTAAATATACAATAGGTAATGATAGAGTTACTGTTACAATTGAAGTAGATAAGAATGAAATACTATTACTTGATAATATTGATTTTGTTAATACTGATGATTTACAAATAAAAATAAATTCTAATACTAAGAGTAGTGAAGTAATAACTCTATCTGTAGGAGATCATTATACAGATGGAGAATTAATGACTAGATTTAAAAATAATGGATATAATTGTAAATAATGGAAAATTATAATATTGATGATTTAGTAGGTAGAATTGATTTTTCTAGTGGAAAATATAATGATATAGGAAATGGTATTTTATTAACAAATAAAGAAATAGAAGTTCTAGATAGATATAATATTCCTTATAAAAAATGTAATAGTTTAAAAGATATTATTTTTGAAGTAGAAGAAGTAATTGCAGATATGGATATTGTTGATGAAGAATTAGATGATGTATCTGCTAGTATTTCTGAAAGAGATTATTATCAAAACACAAATAAGTAAACAATTTGTGTTTTTCTTTTTTATATATATTTGTTATAATTATAAAGAGAAATGAGAGTGAGAAAATGGTTTATTTAGATTATAGTGCAACAACACCAGTAAATGATGAAGTGTTAGATACATATGTAAAAGCTACTAAGGAGTTTATTGGTAATCCTAATTCTTTACATAAAATAGGAATAGAAGCGAAGAAATTAATAGATGCAAGTACTGAGCAAATTGCTAATATTTTAGGAGTAAAACCTAGTGAAATTATTTATACTAGTGGAGCTAGTGAATCAAACAATACTGCTATTAAGGGAGTATGTTTAAAATATGCTAATAGAGGTAAACATATAATTACTACTGAATTAGAACATTCATCTATTGTGGCTCCTCTAAATTATTTAACTACTTTAGGTTATGAAGTGGATTTTGTAGCTTTAGATGAAAATGGAAAAGTAGATTTAGATGATTTAATTAGATTAATTAGAGATGATACTGTATTAGTTACTATTTCTTCTGTAAATAGTGAAGTTGGTGTAAAACAAAATCTAAAAGAATTATCAGAAGTAATTAGAAGTAAGAATAGTAAAACTATTTTTCATAGTGATATAACTCAAAGTATTGGTAAAGAAAAACTAGATTTAAGTTATGTTGATCTAGCAAGTCTTTCTTGCCAAAAATTTTATGGTATGAAAGGTATTGGAGCTTTAATTAAGAAAGATAATATAACTATAGAACCATTAATACATGGAGGAAAGAGTACAACTATATTCCGTAGTGGTACACCAGCTACTCCGTTAATAGCTAGTTTTGCTAAAGCTTTAAGACTAGTTTATGAAGACTTTGATAATAAATGCAAAAAAGTAAAAGAAGTACATGATTATTTAATTGATAAATTACAAGATGTAGATGTTTATATTAATAGTAATGATAATTGTCTACCTAATATGGTAAATATTAGTTTAAAAAATATTAAGAGTGAAGTAATGTTACATGCTTTAGAAGAGAAAGAAATATATGTTTCAACACAAACTGCTTGTTCAGTAGGAGATTATTCTAAAGCAGTTTATGCATTAACTCATGATAAAGATAAGTCTAGTAGTAGTATGAGAGTTAGTTTATCTTATTTAACTACTAAAGAAGAAATAGATATCTTTATTGATGCCTTAAAAGAAGCAATTGAAAAATTAAACTTTAGGAGATAATATGAAAGTAGTAAAAATAGGAGCTATTTGGTGTGGAGGTTGTTTAGTAATGAACAAACCTTGGTCCAAATTAAAAGATAATTATCAATTTGAATATGAAGAGTTAGATCTTGATATGGATGAAGAAGAGGTAGAAAAGTATTCTCCAGGAGATGTTCTACCGGTATTTATTTTTATGGATGAAGATAAAGAAATATCACGTCTTACTGGTGAATTTAGTTATGATGAATTATTAGATAAGATGATAGAAGTAGGGATTATAGATGAAAAAAATAATTAATTATTTAATTGTATTATTAGCTATTTTTATTATTCCGTTAAGTGGTAATGCTAAAGAGAAAGATATAACACTATATCTTTTTCATGGTGATGGTTGCCCTCATTGTGCCGAAGAAATTAGTTTCTTAGATAGTATTTCTAATGAATATGATAACTTAAATGTTGTTAAGTATGAAGTTTGGTATAACGATGAGAATGCAGCACTTTTAACTGAAGTAGAAAAAGCTTTTGATATAAAAAGAAGTGGAGTACCTACAACAGTAATAGGTGATACAGTTATATTAGGCTTTGGAACTAGTACAGGTGCAAGAATAAGAAGTGCAGTAGAGTTCTATACTAAAAATGAATATATAGACCAAGTAGAGAGAATCCAAAATGGAACTTTTGTAAAAGAAGATGTAAAAGATGATTATGAAAAAGAAGAAGAAAAAGAAGATAAAGAATTAACTATTGATGTTCCTTTATTTGGCAAAGTTAATCTAAAGAATGTTTCTTTAGGTACTGCTGCTGGTGTAATAGGATTAATAGATGGATTTAATCCATGTGCTATGTGGATATTATTATTCTTACTAAGTGTTTTAGTAGGAATGAAAGATCGTAAAAGAATGTGGATTATAGGATTAACATTCCTAATAACCTCGGCATTAGTTTATATGTTGATAATGCTTTCATGGCTACAAATAGCTGTTAAGATTACTACAGTTATTTGGATTAGAAATATTATTGCAATAATAGCTTTGATAGGAGCAATAATTAATTTACGAGCCTTTATTAGAAGTCGTGATAGTGGCTGTGAAGTAGTAGATGATAAGAAACGTAAAACAATTTTTAAGAAAATAAAAAAATTTACTCATGAAAAAAGCCTTCTTTTGGCACTAGTTGGTGTAATAGGATTAGCTGTATCTGTTAACCTTGTTGAATTAGCATGTTCTGCAGGATTACCATTAGTGTTTACTGAGCTTTTAGTTATAAACAACGTTAATTCTTTCATGAGGTTTACATATACTTTACTTTATATTTTGTTCTTTTTACTTGATGATTTAGTAGTGTTCTTTATCGCTATGTTTACAATGAAAATTACTGGTATATCAACAAAATATAATAAATATTCACATCTTTTAGGTGGAATAATAATGTTAATAGTCGGAATTTTACTATTATTTAAACCAGAATGGTTAATGTTCCAATTTAAATAGTTTACTTATTCGTAAAATTTCTGTATAATATATATTAGGATAGAGGGTGTTTATCATGAAAGAAGAAAAGAGAATGATTACTATTAAAAATGCTAATGGAGAGAGTAATGAGGTAGAACTTATTACATACTTAATTAGTGAAGATAATAGGACATCTTATATGGTTTATTCCAAGGGTGAAAAAGTAGGTGCTGAAGATGATGAAATATTTTACATTACACGCATTGAAACCGAAGGAAACGTGGTAAAAATGAACCCAATAGAAAGCGATGACGAGTGGCAAAGTGTTCAAAAACTATTGAAACAAATTGCTAATGCGCAATAAAGGATGGTGAAAGAAATGGAAAATAATGAAGTTTTAACTAATTTAAATGAATTATTAGAAAATGTTGAAGAGAAGAAAGAATCTTTTATTGCTAGCTTAATCGCATCTTTAGATGATGAAAGAAAAGAAGAAGTACAAGGTGTATGGGATGCTTTATGTAGCGTTCCTGATGATATAAAGAAATTACAAGATAATTTAGAAAGAATAAATGCTATGGAAACTTCTGTTTTCTCTAAAGGAGAAGAACAAGAAGAGATGGTCGAGGAAGCTGAAGAAGAAAAAGCAGAAGAACCAGTAGTAGAAGAGGCTATCGAAGAAACTGCTGTAGAGGAACCTACAGTTGAAGAAGCTGTAGAAGAAGTTGCTGAAGATAAAGTAGAAGAAGCAGTTGAAGAAAAAACAGAAGAACCAGTAGCAGAAGAAGTTGTCGAAGAATCTTCTGTAGAGGAACCTGCAGTTGAAGAATCTGCTGAAGATAACGTAGAAGAAGCAGTTGAAGAAAAAACAGAAGAGCCAGTAGTAGAAGAAGTTACAGAAGAACCTGCTGTTGCAGAGGTAGAAACTCCAGAAGTTACTGAAGAAAAAGCAGAGGAAGCTCCAGTAGAAGAAGTAAAAGAAGCATCTACTCCAGAAGAAGCTGCTGCTGAAAATGTTTCTCCAGAAGAACCAGTAGTACCATTACCACAAATAGAAGAAAGTGCACCAGCTGAAAAACAAGAAACAAATGACGCTGGAGGAACTGAATATACAAAAGAATCTATAACTGAAGATCGTGCAGTTTTAGTAAATGTAGATCAAGCTAATAAATCAAGAGAATCTCGTGATAAGCAAGAAGCATTATTCAACGAAGTAAATAAAGGTAAACAAGAGACAACTGAAGCAGCACCAGTTGAAACTCCAGCTGAAGCTCCAACTACAGAACAACCAGTTGATTACGAGAAAGAAATGGAAGAAATGCAAAAAGAAATGATGGAAGAATACAACAAAGGTAATTTAGAAAGAGCTGAGGAAATTTCTAAAGAAATGACTGAAAAAGGAAAAGTATTCCAAAAAGCTGCTTAATAAAATTAAAATTTAATGTTTTTTCAAAGAGATAGGGAGGGATTATATGCGTAAGAAGAAATTTAACAAATACTCTTATTATGCAACAATCTTATTTGCTATCTCTTTTGCTTTGATTTCATATGGATTATTGTTGGACTATAAAAATGGATATAGCATTATAGATCCAATCAATGATGTTGTCTCAACTACTAAAACAGGAGACAATACGATTCATATTGATACATCAAGTGAAGGACAAACTACCGATGATGGACAAATAGATATTGGAAAATCAGATGCCCAAGCAGAATCTAATACTCTAACACAAGAAGTAACCCCTTCACAATCACAAGAAAAAGCAGTTGTAACGATTGAACAAACTAATAATCAATTAAGAAAAGAAATTGAAAACGAATATGGTATTACCATTAGATACGGTGAAGAAACTAGAGGATATTCTGTCGCAGGTATTTCAACAGAAGTAATTGCTGATCAAACCGTTATAACCGATCAATTAATTAGACTAAGAGAAGCACTTAGTTTATATCCAAAAGGTTTATTTAGAGAAATAAAAAATGGTGGAATACCATTAACTATTATGTTGATAAAAAAATATTCTGATGGTACTGTTACTGGAATTACTGATTCTAGTTATACAGATGCAGTTATTTCTATATCAGCAGATTATGCTTTTGAAGATTCTTTTTACCATGAATCATACCATTATATAGAAAGATATCTCTTAAAAAAAGGAGCCAACTATAATAGTTGGGATAGTCTAAATCCAAGTAATTTTGCTGGATGGGGAACTATTGATGGAAGTTTATCATATAGTAATACGTTTTTACCAACATCACCATTCGTTAATAACTATGCCCAGACAGAAGCTGTTGAAGATAGAGCTTCAACATTTGAATATATGATGGCTCCAAGTAAAGCCAGTTGTTTAAATAAAGGGAATGTTGTCTGGAAAAAAGCAACATTATTGGCTGATACGATAGATTTAGTATTATCTTCTGTCAGTCCAGATGTTACAGAATATTGGGAAAGATATTTATAAAGAAAGGCATTATAAGGAATACATATGAAGGAAATAATAATCAATGATAAAAATTTAGAAAAAGGAGATATTGAGCAAGAAGTTGTTAGAGTAAAAGGATTAATATTAAATTCTCAAGGAAAAATATTAATTGCTCATAATAATAATACTTATCAATTTCCAGGTGGACATACTCATGAAGGAGAATCTCTAGATGACTGTGTTATTCGCGAAATAAAGGAAGAAACAGGAATTGATTTAAAAGTTGAAGAAGGACCATTTATGTCTATTGTTACATATGATCATGATTACTTTGGAACTGGGAAAAAGACGTTAAATAGTATTTATTATTATCGTTTTTTTACAGATGAAGAACCTAATTTTGAAGAAACAATGTATGATGATTTAGAATTAGAAACAGACTTTAATTTATTCTACATTGACTTTGATACTTTTGATTCTTTTATTGAAAAGAGTATTGAAGAAGGATCGATAGATGAAGCGATTGGAAGAGAAATGCTATATGTATTTTCAGAATATAAAGAAATGTTTGGAGGAGAGATATGAAAATATTAGTAACAGGGGGACTTGGCTTCATTGGAAGTCATGCAGTAGTTGAACTATTAGATGAAGATTATGAAGTAGTAGTAATTGATGATTTATCTAATTCAAGTTCTGATGTAGTTGACAAAATAAAAGAGATTACGGGAAAGGATTTTAAGTTTTACGAAGCAGATGTATGTGATTTAGATGTACTTGAAAAAATATTTAGCGAAGAAAAAATAGATGCAGTTATGCATTTTGCTGGTTATAAAGCAGTAGGAGAATCTGTTAGAGAACCAATCATGTATTATGAGAATAACTTAGTGTCTACTCTTCATTTGTGTAAAAAGATGTTAGAACATGAATGTTATAAATTTATTTTTTCATCAAGTGCAACTGTTTATGGAGATCCGGAAAAATTACCAATAACTGAAGATTGTAAGGTAGGAGGAACTACTAATCCATATGGTACAACTAAGTTAATGATTGAAAAGATTTTAAGTGATATTCATATAGCTAATCCTAAATTTACAGCTATTATACTTAGATATTTTAATCCGATTGGAGCTCACAAATCAGGTTTAATAGGAGAAAAACCAAATGGTATTCCAAATAATTTAATGCCATATATAGTTAGAGTAGCTAGTGGTGAATTAGAAATATTAAGTATTTTTGGTGATGATTATGATACACCTGATGGTACAGGAGTAAGAGATTATATTCATGTTGTTGATTTAGCTAAAGGACACTTAAGTGCTTTAAAGAAAGCTTTAAAAGATGAAGGGTTGTTCTACTATAACTTAGGTACTGGAAATGGATATAGTGTTTTAGATTTAGTTAAGAATTTTGAAAAAGTTAATAAAGTAAAAGTACCATATAAAATAGTAGAAAGACGTCCTGGAGATATTGCTAGTTGCTATGCTGATCCAACTAAAGCATATAAAGAATTAGGTTGGAAAGCAGAACTTGGACTAGAAGATATGATGAGAGATTCTTATAATTTCATTTTAAAACAAAAATAAGCAATACTTATGTATTGCTTTTTGGATGCGTAGAAGTGGCATCAATAATTACTTCTCATCGTTAGAAAGATTATCAAGTGCATATTCTAGACACTCATTAATAATTCTATTAACTGATAAATTATTCTTTTTAGATAATAATTCAATCTTTTTTAAAGTAACATTTTTAAGTCTTATAGTCTTTAAAACAGATTTTTCTTCGATACTTTTTGGAAGTTTAAAGTCTTTCATTTTACCACTCCTATAAAGAATTGTAATAAAACGTATTACAATTAGTAAGATACACAATTTGTATTACAACTCCTATTGTATTATTCTTAAAAAGTATAATATATTCAACTATTTACACTAATAATTGTAAAGATTTAGGTCAAATAATATAACTTTTAGTAAAACATGCTAAAATATAATTGGAGATGATTATATGGAAAATCAAGCGTTTAATGATTATGTTGCTGCTTTTAAGGAATTATCATTAAAACAAAAAGAAGATTTAACTATAGAAGAACTAATTTCATTGTTTTCTTTTATGAATAAACTTCGAAGAGATGTTGGAATTACAAAAGATGTGTTAATTAATGACGAAATAAATGATATGAATGCAGAAAATAGAACTCATGAAGATTTTGTTGAAGCAATGTTTGTTTATGTTTGTTCCTTAAAGGAATATTTTGCTGAATATGTTGATAAAATAGCAGATGTTTTATACGTAGAAAGGAATGATGATAATGGAGTATAATGAAAAAGCTGAACAAATGAAAAGAGAAGGCTATATTTCTAGAGAATCAGCTAGACTAGAAGGTGAAAGATTACAACGAGAAAAACAAGCTAGAATAGAAAAAGTAGATAGAGAAAATGCTAGGCTTGCTGAAGATATAAAATTGAGTACTCTTAAAAGATTAAGAAGAGAATATGAAAAACAAAGTGCTTTTGAAAGAGCTAGTAGAAAACTAAAAGGTTTGGCACCTGATTGGAAAAAACTAGAAACTTATAGTCCCGAATCAATTGAATATTTAGATAGAATAGATAGAGGAGATACTTATGCTCAAAAAGCAGCAATAGAAAATAGAAGAAAAGCAGTAAAAGAGCACCATGGTCACCTTAAAGAGTATACCCCTGAACAAATTAGAGATAGAAATTTTAATAAATTACTTCAACACCTTTTAAAATCAGATGCTGAATTAAAACGTGAAATGGAAGTAGATAAGAACGCTAGAATTGCTGCTCATGCACGTGGAATGAGAGGTTTCTAATGAATTTTGAAGAAGATAAGAATTTAAGTATATTAAGTACTGATGAGAAAAGAATTGAACTATATAGTTCATGGTATGATTTGTTCGTAGTATTAAAGTCTATTGCTCAAAGTAAAAAGCCAATGATGGAAGCTCCATCACTAGATGTTTTGGATGGTTTAAAAGATCCTACATTGGATCAAGATGAGTATTTAATTGAAATATATAACAATTTAGATATAATCAAAGAATTAGTTGCAGATTGTTTTGATGAAGAGTAGAATTAATTCTACTTTTTTGTTTCAAGTAAAGGTTGTTTTAAATTAAATAATACTGTATAATATAAGCGTTGGAGGGAATAATATGGCAAAAAAAGAAAATAAAAATGTACATGAGGTTACAATAAAAATAGAAGGTGAATCTTGGGAAAAAGCCCTTGATAGAGTATTTAAAGAAAAACAAAAGACAGTTAAAGTAGATGGTTTTAGAAAAGGTAAAGTACCTAGAAGTGTATTTGAAAAGAAATTTGGAAAAGAATCATTATATTTTGATGCTGCTAATGCAGTATTAGAAGAAGCATATACTAAAGTAATGACTGATTCTAAATTAATACCTGTAGTACAACCAGCTGTTGATATAAAAGATATTACTGATAAGGGAGTAGAATTTATCTTTAGAATTGTTACTAAGCCTGAAGTAAAAGTAAAAAAATATAAAGGTTTAGGAGTTAAACCTGAAAAAGTAAAAGTAACTAAAGAAGAAATCGAACATGAATTAGGACATTTATTAGAAAGATATACTGAATTAGTTACAAAAGAAGGAAAAGTTGAAAATGGTGATGTAGCTATTATTGACTTTGAAGGATTTAAAGATGGAGTAGCATTTGATGGTGGAAAGGGAGAAAACTATTCACTAGAAATTGGTTCTAATACTTTTATTCCAGGATTTGAAGAACAAATTATTGGTATGAAGACTGGTGATGAGAAAGATTTAAAAGTAACTTTCCCAGAAGATTATGGTGCTGCAGATTTAGCAGGAGCTCCAGTAGTATTTAAAGTAAAAGTAAATGAAGTTAAAGAAAAGAAAGAAAGAGAATTAGATGAAGATTTCTTTGAAGATTTAGGAATGGATGGAATTGATTCAGAAGAAAAATTAAAAGAAGAAATCAAGAAATCATTAGAAGCTCAAAAAGAAATGGATGCTGAAAATAAATATGTTGATACATTATTAGAAACAGTATCTAAAAATGTTGATGTAGATATTCCTGAAGAAATGGTTGAAGAAGAAGTAGATCGTTTAATGACTCGTTTTGAAGAACAAATGAAGATGCAAGGAAT
>JAEEGL015229117.1_pt1 | contig 18665 bp, 14 predicted proteins | sample 9134231 | NCBI WGS metagenome assembly JAEEGL01 (sample SAMN16246548, study PRJNA631951) | gut metagenome | biome: gut microbiome; feature: rumen; material: fiber-attached | host: Bos | place: Iran: Karaj | collected 2018-10 | reverse complement strand
ACAGTCCCATCACTGCCCACCCCCCACAACACAGCCGTTTTTACATCTGGATTTTCTATTGTAAAAGATTTGTCAGTATTCAAAGATAAATGCGTCAAATCATCATCTATACCAACAGTAAAATTATGATGTAATTCGCCACGCATCATATATTCAACAATTGCTTTGACATCACGTGGTTTAAATTCTTTGGACCCCAAACCATAACGCCCACCAAACACTGCAATCTTTGAATCAACAATACTTCTGACATTTTGATACAAAGGTTCACCTATTGCACCTGGTTCTTTTGTTCTGTCTAATACAGCGATTTGTTTTACAGAATGTGGCAAAGCTTTCAAAAACGCCTTAACCGGAAAAGGATTGAACAAATGTATACGCATTAACCCAACCCCCGCTGGCAAGAAAGCCAAAGTTTCTTCTATCGTTTCGCAACTTGACCCCATCGCAACAATAACATACTTTGCATTTTTATCGCCAACATAACGAACTAGACCATATTTACGACCAGTTAAATTTGCAAATTCATCCATACACTGTTGAACAATTTCTGGTACTTGGTCATACAACGCATTAGAAGCCTCACGACTTTGAAAATACACATCTGGATTTTGTGCTGTTCCACGAATTGTAGGTTTATCAGGATTCATACCATGTGCACGATTTTGCATGACTAAATCATCAGGAAGTAATTTACGCAAAACATCATCTTCTATTCTAATCAAAGATGATTCTTCGTGACTTGTTCTGAACCCATCAAAAAAATGTAAAAACGGAACACGCGAACGTAACGTTGCAACATGTGCAATCGCAGCCATATCATGTGCCTGCTGAACATTATGCGAAGATAACAAGGCAAATCCAGTTTGACGAACAGACATAACATCACTGTGGTCACCAAAAATAGACAAAGCATGTGTAGCCAACGCACGTGCAGCAACATGTATAACACATGGTGTTTGTTCACCTGCTATTTTATACATGTTTGGAATCATCAAAAGCAAACCCTGTGATGCTGTAAAAGTCGTGGCCATCGACCCCATCTGTAAAACACCATGCAACGCACCAGCCGCACCAGCTTCTGATTGCATCTCAATTATTTCTGGTATCGTCCCCCAAATATTTTTCTTGTGCTGAAAAGACCATTCATCAGCCAATTCCCCCATAGTACTGCTGGGTGTAATGGGGTAAATAGCCGCACAATCAACACATCTGTATGCAACATCCGCCGCAGCCCAATTTCCATCAACAATCAACTTAACCATATCAAAAAGACCTTTATTTTCAAATCTGGCACAAATGATACCGCTTTTACACAACCAAAGCAAGTTTATTATAAAAAACACCGCCCATTCGGGCGGTGTTTTTTTATTTCTTCTTATTTTTATCCTGTTTTGATTCAGATGATTTTTTACTATCTGATTTTTTTGTTTCTGGTTTCTTGTCGTCTTTTTTGGATTCAGATTTTTTATCATCTTTTTTAACATCTGATTTAGAATCTTTTTTGTCATCAGGTTTTTCGTCTGCTTTTTTGTCTGATTTTTCATCTTTGTTTTCAATTTTTTCAAGATTCTTTTTACCAACCTTTGACAAAGCACGAACCATATCCAATGCACGTTGCAATTGATAATCACGTGCATCTTTTTCTTCATCAGATAGATTCATCAAATCTTCATCTTCGTCATCAGATTTATCAGATTTTTTAGTATCTTTTTTATCAGCTTTATCCTTCTTTTTTGAAGCATCGTTTTTTAGCGAATTTTTAAATGTTGCCTCTGTAAACAAAGATTCTTTCTTTTCTAATGTTTCGATTTTACTTTGCAAAACTTCGACATCAGGTGTAATACCTTCATTTTGAATAGACTTGCCACTTGGTGTATAATAACGTGCAATAGTTATATGTATAGCAGAACCGTCACCCAATGGTTTTTGTTGTTGCACACTGCCCTTGCCAAAACTCTGTGACCCCATGACAATACCACGTCCATTATCTTGCAATGCCCCCGCAACAATTTCAGATGCAGATGCAGAACCATGATTTATCAAAACAACAATCGGTTTGCCATTTATCATATCGCCAGGTTTTGCAAACATTCTGTCTATATCTGTTTTTTCTTTGCCACGTGTAGAAACAATTTCACCACCATCTAAAAACGCGTTTGAAACCTCTACTGCAGCAGTTAAATACCCACCTGGATTATTACGTAAATCCAATACATAACCAGCCACTTTCTTTTTTTCTAAATCTTTCAACGCATTATGCAATTCTTTGGTTGTGGTCGCACCAAAATCAGAAATACGAACATAACCAATCTTTGCCAATTTGTCATCGTCAGTCGCCGCAGTATCTGATTTTTCAGAAAACTTTACAGACTTCACTTTGATAATCGCTCGCTTCAAAGTCAATTCTTTAGGTTCTTCACCAGAATGAACTATTGTCAGTTTTACTTTGCTGCCTGGTTTACCCTTCATTTTTTTAACGGCCTGATTCAGGGTCATATCAAAAACCTGTTCACCATCAATATGCGTAATGTAATCCCCCGCTTGAATACCAGCCTTTGACGCAGGCGTATCATCAATCGGCGAAATAACACGTATTGCACCTTTGTCACTGGTTATCTGAATACCCAATCCGCCAAATTCACCGTATGATTTATCGGTAAATTCTTTAAAATCTTCTTTGGATAAATAAGAGGAATGTGGATCCAACGCAGCCAACATACCATTCATCGCACCTTCTAACATTTTGCGTTCATCTGCTTCGTCTACAAATTTATCACGAGCGGTTTCAAACACCAAAGCCAATTTTTGTAATTCTTCATAAATTTGGTCATCAGTCAAATGAACAATTGGTTCTTCTTTTGTTTTTTTCTGTGCCCCATTCGCCATCAAAGGCATTATCAAAGCCAAACATAATGCTATTTTTTTCAACATATATTCTTCCTTTTGTTTATTCTTTTATGCAATCATAATAAAAAAACAGATTTTCCGCAACACGATTTTTACATCAAAAAAACGCCAACCGGCGTTTTTTTATTTAGAATATTTATTATCATATCTTTGCAAGTTTTCAATTATTTTATTCATAAAAGCAACCTTGTTGGCATTATTTAGTTTACCTGCTTCGTTTGTGGAATTTATATGTAAATCATCACCCGCTTTTATGAAACGCTTTAACAAAATAACAAACAGACGATTTTTCGTAATTTGACGCATATCAGCAGGTTTAATACCATATAAATCATAACTTTTCTTGTCATGTAACTTTACGTATGTGCTGTATACACCACCATATATTCCTAAATCAACAGCCAACGGAGAAACAATATCATGATCCACTATATGATATTTAGCATCTGCAAAATCTATAAAAGACAATGTACTGGTATCGTCATCATACAACACATTACCAGAAGATAAATCACCATGCGACCATACCTTTGGTGCAACATATTCCACAGAGTTCATATAATCATACAAATATTTTATATAATCAATATTGTATTTTGAAAAATATTTTGGCATTTTATATCTAATAATATTGCCCAGTTTTTCCATTTTTAATTCTTCAGCTATTTTGTAAGGTTTTGCCGGCAATATAGGATTCACAGATTGCATATCCATTATAAAAGATACAATAGAATTTCTTACTTCAACTTGTTGACGTTTTGACAAAGAACGATAAAATAAACCCGTTAATGGCTTACCAGGTGCTCTTTCTTCAAGTAACTGAAATTCTTCGTCTTTGATATGCACCATTTCAGGAATATTATATGAAAGATTATGAACCTTTTTAATGTCAATTATTATCTGTTGCGTATAATGTTGTTTAACCAACCATTCACTTTTTTTATCCAACGAGAAAACAGGCAATGGACGCTTCATTACAAATCCATCACCATAATCAACAACAAAACTTTCGTGCCCTTTTGCACTAAATGTCTCTGCCATACCACACATTATAGACATATTTTTTCTTATGTCAAGTTTTTTATACAAAAATACATGATTTACAAATTTAATATCTTTTGATAAAATAAACCCAATGAAAAAAACAGGATTTATTTTAAGTAGTCTTTTATTGGGGTTAATTTTACAACCTGGATATTCCAATACTGAATTGGCAAATATTCAGAATCAAATTAAACAAACAGAACAACAAAATAAAAAACTGGAAGAACAACTAAAAACTTCAAACAAATATGTTGAAAAAACAAAAAAACAATTGGTCAAAGCCGCCGACAAGGTTAGCAGTTTAGAGGAACAACGCTCTGAATTATCAAAACGCATCTTGGAACTTGATAAAAAGCGTGATAAAATAACCGCAGAATTATTACAAGGACACGATGGTATTTCTGATTCAACTGCCGGTATTTTATTTATTGCATCACATCCGAATTTTGATTCAAAAAACATGCATGATTATATTTTGACTTCTGTATTACTGACAAGTGCCGCAGACAAATTTGATAACCAAATCATGGACGCAACAAATAAAATCAAAGAACTAGATAAGATACGTTCCGCACGTATAATTGAAAAAGAAAAACTTGACCGCAGTGCAAAAAAATATTCATCTGAAAAAGATAATTTGGATAAGCTTTTAAAAACACGTTCTATTCAAAATGAAAATTTAAAAAATCAACAGATAACTTTGCAAAATAAACTTAAAAACTTATCAGTACGTGCAAAAAATATTTCTGAATTATCAGCTGGTGTTGGTTCTTCAGAAATGTCATCAGACAGACGTTTTTCAAAACGCAAACTAAATGTACCTGTACACGGAAAATTGGTTGTTAAATATGGCGAAAAAACGGCACTGGGATTAAAATCAGATGGTTGGCGTATTCGTACACAGGGAAATGCTTTGGTTAAGGCCCCTGCTGATGGTGTTATAAAATTTGCCGACAGTTTTCGCGGTTTTGGCAAAGTAATTATTATGTCTCATAAAAATGGATACAATACAGTTATGGCAAATATGGGTTCTGTTGATGCTTTGATTGGCCAAGAAGTTCTGGCGGGTGAACCTATTGGTCGTATGAACGAAAATCGTCCTGAAATGTATTTGGAAGTAAGACGGGGCGACAAATCTGTTGACCCATCACAATTATTCAATGAACCATAAAAAAGATTAATTATATTTTGTATTAAAACTCAAACCTTAACCCAACCGTGAAATTTGTATAAAACATATCTTTGGCTGCAAACCAATCACGGTGTGCCGAACCGTTTACCAACTGCCAAGTAATTTTTGGTACATACATTAACCTAAAATTAAAATCTATAAACGTATATTCAGATATGCCGTACGATGTTCCAACTGAACCAAGAAATGCAACATTAGAAGACACGGGGGCTTCATTTTTACTGGGATCCGCAAACACAATCACATTATCATCACCCACCGTCCCATAATTTTGTAAATCTCTGTCTTCTGATAAATCACCGTATGAATCAACCAATTTCAAAGTAGTCTTTGAACTGGCATAGCCAAGACCAAACCCAACATAAGGTATAAATTGATTTAATTGTTTAGATTTGCCTTCATAAAAATCATAAAAAGCCATAGCTGAAATAATATCAGTTGTAACAGTACTGGTAACACCACTGCTAAAAACATGTGCAGAATATCCACTAGACAAAGCAATATCCCCTTCTAGAAAAGGTGTTTCGTTATAATCTGTTTCAGCAATATGATCATAACCTGCTTCTAATCGCCATTGAGAATAATGCGGAACAGTAAAACCAATACTGGCACCTGCCGTGAAAACCATCTTTGAAAAATTTGACCGCAATGGCAACGTAGCAACATCACCAACACCTATATCCACATAGTCTCCAGCGGGCGGATCGTTTTCCCAAGCTAACTCAGATATGACAGTATAATCATCAACATTCATTAAATATGTGGCCTCTAACGCACCCATCTCATTCTTCATTTTTGCCTTAGCATAAGATAATCCACCACGAAGCCCAATAACAAATCGCGAACCATCATCGACATAATAACCATCATTGATATAATAACCACTGCGTTGCCAGTTTGCAAATGCAGCATTACAAAACATAGTTACCACAGATAAAAATAAACATGTCTTCACTTTCATGATGTACAATATTGTATCATAAAAAGTGCATAAAACAAAGAACAAAAAAATGCCCAAATGGGCATTTTTTATTTTTCAATAGATGTTACATCTATTTCTGTCGTGTAATCACCTTTGTCTATGTTACCGTAAACCGTCACAATATCATCCACACGCACAGTATTCCCATTCCAATCAGATTCATCTATTTCCAACATGATTGTTCCAGAAGAATCTTCAAAAACGAACATTTCATCGCCCATATTTTTAGTAATACGACCACGCAAAATAACTGGACTGTTATCCGGCAATTCCATTACTTCCATAACCGACCAATATGTTGGTTGATTTTTTGTGTTTTTATTCATATTATTCTGATTTTTCATACCAGGTCCAGCAAACGCACCACACATTGGTAACAATGCCAGCACTGCAATAACGGATATTTTTTCATTGTATTTTTCTCCTTTGGTTTTTGTGTTCTTACACATACGCATTATACCAAAGTATCAAAGAAAAATATCTAGGAACGATTTGCCAAAAGCATGTAAAAACCGCCATAATGGCGGTTTTTATTCTTACATTTGCATTTCTTCACATTGCTGGTCATCAGCCTCAACTGTGCATTTATCTGTTTTATTTGCACCATTAGAACCAAACATCGAGAAAGATGCCTTCCAACTTTTATCACAAGACTGTTTTGTTACAGTAGTACAAATCTTGCACACCCTGCTATCTCTATCAAACATAGCAAAACGCTCTCTTAATACACCAGAACCATTACCACTTTTCAATTTACCACTTTCATTAGACGACATAATATTTGAGCTACTAAATTTCTTCAAATCTTCATCGGTAATTCCAGCCGCAATGTCATAAGATATTGCATACGGTGGTGTCAAAGTATAATTTGAAACAATTTGATCAGCACTAGCAAAACCTTTGCCAACATTTCCTAGTTTCTGACACATATATTGTGCCACATCCGCAGACGCGGTTTTGGATGCTTCTGCAATTTTTTCTTCCACTTTCTTGTTATAATTATCCTGGGCTTGACGCAAAGCAGACAAAGCAATCATCGTTCTATATTGATACAATAAATGTGGGAACCTGGCTTGTGTTACATTTTTAGCACTTCTTCTAGAACCGTTTATATTACTTAAATCACGCCCATTGATACAATATTGAATTTTCTGATCTGATTCCAATATCTCTGTAACTTTATTAATATTTCCAGCAATATTTTTCAACTCTTGCTCTATCCTACCAATAATTAATTTTGAATCTTGCAAACCAGTATTATCAGCATTATTTGCGTATAATTCTTTAATATAATCGTCAACTAATACCTCTCCTGGTTTATGTTTTTTATCCTTTAAATCCGCCAATTTAATCTGACCAAAAGAAAGCATACCTGTTAAACGATAAACAGCACCAACTTTTTGCAAGATAACAGAGCCCGTACCAATTGAATCATCAGCAGCCAAAATATTACAATCTGTAGTTGAACCACATATCTCTAACATTTTCTTTTCTGCTATATTTTCACAATCCTCAAGCAGTTTATTATCAATATTTAAAAACAAACCCATCAATTTTGAATCTAAATCGGACATATTAAAATCAGGATTTCCCTTTTTGCAAGCAACCAACAATTCAACTGGACACATATCATGTATATGCTTATAATCCATACCTATACAATTTGAAAAATCTGCACCACATCTATCGTCTGCTGTATAACATGCTTTGACCTCTTTTGTACATGCATCAACACGCAAAGCATCCAATTTATCTTTTACATATTCAAAAATTTGCGGTTCCATACGTTCACATGGCTCTATTTGAATTTTACAGAAAGACCATGCCATTTCCGGACGTGATAAACAGGCATCCATAGAATCAACACCTTTACCCACAATATCATCTTTGCACGCCGTTTGTATACAATCAGAAATATCCTTTAAACACGACTGTCTTTTTCTTGACTCAATTTTTGATTCTGCCAACCTGATTGTTGGGGCAATATCGCGTAAAAAATCGTTCCAAACATAATCACGCACAGCAACACAACTATCCAATACTCGTTCACAAACAAAACGTTTTGATTCCAATCGTTCCATCGTTGACGACGTAATATCATAAGTTACTTTCGTTTCAACTTTCGTTCCAATTACACTTCTAGCTTTATTATTTTGCATATTTTCATCTGCAATAGTAAAAACACACTGTTCCCAATCTGAACCGCATGCATCTTCACCTTGCATACATTTTCTGTATTCAGCCATACAAGTTCCACGATCATATTTATTAGATTCTTCTAAGCTTTCTTTCAACGCAGCTCTAACACTGGCATTTGCCGCCGACAACGTCGATTTAGCTTCTTGACGCTTTTTCTCTATACTGTTTGCCAACCCTTTACAATCAGAAGTTATCTGTTTTGCATATATCTGAATCAAAAATTCAATATCTTTTGAACAAGTGTCTCCAACTTGGGCTACACATAAATCATTCGCATAATCATACAAATTTGCACCACGCAAAGAAGCCGTATCCCCATCAAATTCATCTTCATCATCAACATCATAATACGCCGACCATAAACTTTGCTTACTTGTTTCTTTATCTTTGGTTGCTTTTGTTTCTATGACATTATTATTTTCATCATATTGACGGGTTCCACTAAAAATAATATCAGCTTTTGCACCAGCTTTTACTTTTTCAACTTCTTCTATACTGATACGTTCGGCTTCTGCCATCATTTTATTGATATTATCCAACGCAGATTCATATTGCAAAATTTCATCACTGCATGAACACGAACCACCCAATTCATTATCAGAAATACAAAACATATCCATGCAAGCATAATATTTATCATAGCAAGCCTGGTCATATATACCAGTTGTTTCAACCCGTGTTCTGACCTTTGTTCCAAGTTGTAACGCCGACTGTTTTCTTGTTACACTTGCGGCCCACACATCCACAACAACAAAACCAAAAACGGCGGCAAAATTTAATACTTTACGCATATTGTTTTCCTTAACTTTTACATACTGATGTCTTCACAAGATTCTGCTTCTTGACAGAATTTTTGTTTACCACCAGACATTGCACCCATAATTCCGCCAGCAGCCAACCCAACAGCAGCACCAATAGCAGTTCCCCACCCAGCGTTTATTTTGGTCCCCATAGCAGCACCAGCAGTCATTCCACCAGCACCAGCCTTTAAAGCAGATGTCGCTTTCTTTTCACCACCTTCCTCACAAACTTGTTGTACCCTGCAAACATGACAATTTCTTAAACTTTTTTCAAAATGAACACTTTTAATATAACTGTAATTACTTTTTGAATCCTGTGGGGTTTCTTTCTTATACGTTCTCAAACAAACCTTTTCTGCTTCTTCCACATCAGCTTTACGTGCTAATTCTGCAATTTTGGTATCTAATTCACGCAAATTACGTCTTTCAGCGGACATTTTAGCTAATAACTTTGCAGTCATAAAAACACTGTCCCCCAAAGAATTTTTGCCCCTTAACTTCTTATTTGTACCACTCTGACTGTCTATACAAGCAGCAACTGTTTTTTCCCGTTCAAGTTGTTTAAAGAATTCTTCAACGCTGGCATCAGAATTCGCAATAACTTGTTCTTGTAAATTTACCAAACCAGTTTCAGAACTTGGTAATCTTTTCAAAGATTCAATTGTTTTATCTGCAGGTAAACATTTCATATCCATACCACAAACCAAAGACAACTGTTCACTAAAATAATTAATACATCCTTGCAACATTTGATAATCCATCTGCAATATAGCAGACTGCACAATCACATCAAAATATCCAACATCTCTACATGACGGAAACATCCCTTGTGGACACAATGCAGCAATTTCATAAGGCTTTTTTCCAACACATTCCGGTTTAGAAAAATCTATACCGCATTTATCTTGCAAGCATTTATCAATATCGTTTTCACAAAACTTTACTTGTAAATACCCCAATTTGTCATTAATAACACTTTTAAAACCTGGAATTTTCGCATTACATTCCGTAATTACGGGACAAATACCCGCAGCAACATCAACATCCACCAAACATTCTGAATTCGTAGCAGTAGAACAACTATCCTCCAAACAATACTGTACACGAGCTAAACATGTTGCCCTTTCATTTTTGTCTGCGTATTTCGTAGCTTCTGCCAAGACCATTTTTGATTCTTCTTCCCAATCTTCTTTAACATAATCACGTACAGCCATACATTGTTCCAGCACATTTTCACACGCATTTGAACGCCGCTTTAACAATTTAGCATCCAAACAATTTTCAAAATTAGCCCCACAACCACCTTTATCTGCTATACAAGAACGAAAAGCCAACAAACATTCACCACGATTATATTTATTTGTTGTATCTAACATTTCGAGACGTGCTTTACGTACAGCAGATTCTGCGATTCGTTTATTTGATTCAGCATTAGTTTTTTGCTCTTTTAAATAGGTGTCATAATTTTTACAATCTCTGGCAATTATACGTGTATAAAGCATTTCTTCCATTTCCGCTTTGTCACCACAAGATTCCAGTTCACTTTCACAATACGATGCAGCCATAGAATATAATTCACTGCCTAATTCTTTGTCTTCACCAACATCTTCAGCATCCCCATACAACCAAGACATAAACGTTTTACCAGAAACCTTTGCATTTCCACTTGTTTCTTCTGTAAATATTAACCCAACCTTAGCCCCCAATTTTTCACGCTCTACACCTTCTGAAAATAATTTATCAGCCTCTGCCTGAATATCTAGAACCTCTTGTAATTTGCTTTTAGCCCTGTTGATATTATCAGAACAGGCACAACGTTCACCCTGATTTTCATCCAACAAACAAAAATCATCCATACATTGCCGATACGCATCACGACAATTTTCATAAGAAACCGCACCATCATCACCGTCAGATACATTTTGTGTTTCGGAAACATTCCCAGCTGTCGCAACAGAAACCGTTGCAATATCAGAACCATCAGCAACAACAGAATTATCACTTGCCGTCCTTATGGCATTAGCTGACGCAACAGACATCAACCTTACCCCATTCTGAGAGCCCCTTTTCATTCCTACACGTGACAGTTCTTCACCATTATCCGCCCCAAAAGCAAACGCTGGAATAATTGACATTAACAGAAAAAATTTGTTTATTTTCATAAAATACGCCCCTACATTTTGTATTTATTTTATCAAAAAACAATTGTACTTGCAAGTATATAAAATAAAAAATACTTGCAAATAAACGGCCTTGTGTTTAACATATAACGCATAAACAACACAAAGGTTTAAATTTATGGCAAAAGATGACGTTATTGTTTTTTCTGGTGTGGTTGAAGAAAGATTACCAAACACTATGTTCCGGGTTCGTTTGGAAAACGGTCATGTAATTTTGGCAACTGTGTGCGGTAAAATGCGTAAAGCCAGAATTTGGGTTAATGTCGGCGAAAAGGTTCATGTTGAAATGACACCTTACGATTTGGACAAAGGTCGCATAACATTTGTGGAACGCTCTCATACATCCAGTGATGAAAATTCAAATCACTAAAAAATATAATTTATTCTTATAAAAACTCTTGCCTAGAATATCTTGTTTTTGGTATTATATATCAAAGAAGCAAGGGATGAAAAGGATTTGTCAGGTTTTTCTGGGGTTATTGTTTTGCACCGGCAATTGCGGTGCTGCCGTTCGTTCACCAAACGCCATTGTTCGTCAAAACACATCTTCTTCAAATTTAACCGCACGCAAAACAACAAACCGTACAAGAACGAATGTCATAAGTCGTTCTGCCATATCAAAAACACCACACTCTTATAATAATACATCAACAAACAATACCGGTACCAAAATAAAGACGGTATCGGCACGTTCTGCGATAAACACAAAACCAATATCAACACGTTCTGCTGTTATATCTGCAAAACGTCCGACACGTGCGGCAATAACAACATCTGGATCAACGAAAATATTGGGCAATAATTACGTCGCTTGCCGTGATGCGTATTTCACATGCATGGACCAATTCTGTGCCTATCAAGATGACACATATCGCAGATGTGTTTGTTCTTCAAAATTGCAACAAATTCAATCCAAAGAAAATGTGTTATATCAAACTGCATCTGATTTAGAAAGCTTTCATAACTATAACATTGATGCCATATCTAAAACAACGGCAGAAATTCAGGCTATGCAAAATGCAACTGTTGGTGAACAAAGTCTTAAAGAAGACAAATCAATCAGTGCACAACAATTAAATAACATCAAAGATGTATTAAACAATGCCCAGCAAAAAAATAATTCATTTGAATCATCATACGATATATTTAACGATGTTGCTTCTATTTGGGGCACAACCAATTTAATTCAAGGTGCCAATATAATAACATTGTATGGGGAAACTTTATATAATGCTGTAAATTCTCAATGTCGTGATTTGGTTTCAGAACAATGTTCTGCATCTGATTTAAAATTGATTACTTCAGCATACAGCATGTACATAGAAAACGATTGTGAATTATTACAATCTGATATTAATTCAAAAGTCAAACAGGCTAATACAGCTGTTCGCAATACAAGACAAGAAATGCAAAAAACAAGACTTGATAATTATAATACCCACAACGCATTATCTATAAACGATTGTATTGCAAAAATCAAAGAAGATATAACTGCTGAAACTGCGTGCGGACCAGATTACATTCATTGCTTAGATTTTACTGGGAAATATATAAACATAAACACGGGTGAACCGATTTATTCGCCAGATTTTTATCAATTGGAAAATCAAATATCTTTATCTGGCGACTTGTTAAATAATGTAAAAAATAAAAACCTTATAAATTTTTTAAATACAAAACAAAAATTTGCTCAACAAACTCTTGATTCTTGCAATAATGTGGCGGACGATGTTTGGGAAGAGTTTTTACATCAAACAATCATTGAAATCTTTCAAGCACAACAACAACGCATAAACACAGTTAAATTAGACTGTATAAACATAGTAAATCAATGTATATCATCAACACTTAATGATTTACAAAATTATATAAGCAATACGAACCTAATAACAACAAAGCAAACTTTGGATTTAACAACACAATTATGTCAAAAAGAAATCACTACTTGCACAAACATGTATGGTGGTGATGAAACTTTGATAGCTGCAATAACCAGTATTCAAAATAATTATGTTTCACCTGAATGTTCTAAAACACTTGATACATTTGTTCAAACTTTATGTTCTGTATCTTCGACTAATCCATATCATTCGTATCCTTATGGTTGTCGTGTTTACAGTCAAAAAAATTGTGAACCAACAGATAATAATTGTGAAAGTTTATTTGATAAATTAAAAGCACACGCAAACCGGGAATGTAAATACGAAGCAAACGACGAACAAGATGCCCAAGACATGGCCACCACACTGTATGTAATTCAAACCATAAACAACGTTCGCAGTGCATTAATAAAACAATTGGTTGAAGAATGTGAAAAATTTGATGGTGAATGGGTTGATATTGAATGGCAAGATGATAACACTGATGATAAACACGATGTAACAGGTGATGTTTTAATAGATTCATTTTACTTGCAAACGAACACCCATAAATCATGGGGATATTGCAAACAAACAAATGAAACAAATTCAGAAACCGATTAAATAATCAAAACACAGATTATTTAATCAGCACAAAATTTCAGGCAACTTTTTTTGTTTCTGCATATATTTCAACAGGTGGTTTTTTGGCATTAACCACATCCGCATCAATAACAATTTCTTGTAAATCTTTTTTATCTGGTGCATCAAACATTGGCTGCAATAAAATTTTTTCCAAAATCGAACGTAAACCACGTGCTCCCGTTTTACGTTCAACAGCGATTTTCGCTATGGCCATTAATCCGTCTTTGGTTATAGTTAATTTTATACCATCCATTTCCAACATTGCAGCATATTGTTTTACAATCGCATTTTTCGGTTCAGTTAAAATCTTTACCAAAGATTTTTCATCTAATTCTTCCAACGTTGTTACTATGGGTAATCTGCCAATTAATTCAGGTATTATACCGAATTTAACCAAATCACCAGATTGCACTTCTGATAATCTATTTTTTTCTTCACGTTCTTTTTTGTCAGAAACAGTTGCACCAAAACCTATACCTGCACGTGCAGAAGTCCGATTAGCAATAATTTTATTCAAACCATCAAACGCACCACCGCAAATGAACAGAATTTTGCTGGTATCCAATTGCACCATTGTTTCACCAGGATGCTTACGACCACCACCACCAGCCGGAACATTGGCAATTGTACCTTCTATTAATTTCAATAATGCCTGTTGTACACCTTCACCAGAAACATCACGTGTTAATGACGGATTTTCCGATTTTCTGGAAATTTTATCAATTTCATCAATGTAAATTATCCCACGTTGTGCACGTTCAACATCAAAATTAGCATTTTGTAACAAACGGGTCAGCACAGATTCGACATCGTCACCAACATACCCCGCTTCTGTTAAAGTAGTTGCATCAGCAATTGCAAACGGCACATCCAAAACACGTGCCAGCGTTTGTGCAAACAATGTTTTACCAGTCCCAGTAGAACCAATCATCAAAATATTTGATTTTTGAATTTCAACATTTGAAGCAACCGCCGCACTATTTCTTTTGTAATGATTATACACAGCCACAGACAGCGTACGTTTTGCATCATCTTGCCCAATAACATATTCATTTAAATATTTATAAATCTGAGATGGCGTAGGCAATTTTTCTGCATCATGATTAATAGTATTTTTCTTGTCATCAGCCATAATATCATTGCATAAATTTATACATTCATCACAAATACAAACATTACGGCCACTAACCAGTTTTTTTACTTCATAAACAGATTTGCCACAAAAACTACAAAACTGTTGTGCATTGTCTGATGTTTTTTGATTTTTTTCGTCACTCATTTTATAGACCTTGTTATTACAAAATTACTTTCTATTCAAAATTCCATCAATTAAACCGAATTTCTTTGCCGCTTCTGCATCCATCCAGTTATCACGCTCCATCGCATCAAAGACTTCCTTTTCTTTACGCCCTGTAAATTCAGCCATCTGCTTAACCAACACTTTTTTTACACGCTGCGTTTCTTGCATATATATTTCCATATCAGTCACTTTACCCTGGGTTCCAGAAGAAGGTTGGTGAATCATTACTTCTGTATTAGGCAAAACAAAACGTTTACCCTTTGCACCAGCAGCCAACAACACAGCCCCCATAGAAGCAACCAAACCCATACCAATTGTCGAAACATTTGGTTTAATATATTGCATAGTATCCATAATCGCCCAACCAGCAGTCACATCACCACCCGGTGAATTAATATATAATGAAATATCTGCATTTGGATTTTCAGATTCCAAAAACAATAACTGTGCAACGACAGTGTTCGCCATAGCTGGCTCAATAGGACCAGAAATCATGACAATTCTGTCCCTTAATAAACGTGAATAAATATCAAAAGAACGTTCGCCTTTTGGTGATTCTTCAATAACAATAGGTACCAACGACATAATAAAAAACCTCTTTTTTATACGGAATTATACCATAAAATAATCCGATTCGCCAATTTTATAGTATATAAATAGGGATTTTTTCAGATTTTACAAGTATCAGTTTATAACAATTCAAACACAAACTTACTTTTGTTCAATCTTGCTGTATCCACGAAATTCGCCTATATCAAATCCGCCACCAGTTTTTATAACATAATTGTATAACTTGTCGATAGCAACCATTTTGTCTTTCTGTTTTGCTTTAAAACAAGTCATCAATAAATTTGTAAACTTTTTATCAGGTAATCTGTCAGCATGATAACGTTTTGCATATTCTTTGTCCGTTAACAGTTTTTCTATTTTTGCTTGCGGTAAAAGCGGTAAACAATTAAAAACACAATAAGCTGATATTAATTCACTAACCAACATCCAATACGTTAAATCTGTTGAATATCCATCATGCTTTAATGATTTTAATTCATCATATCTGTCCCACAAATGATATTTTCTGAAATCAGCAGAATATTTAGATAATGGTTTAAATTTCTTCTTTAAATCCCGAATCGCCTGTTGGTGCAGTTTTTTTACCATTCCATGTTTATCACAAAGTACAACCCCATACGCAAACATATTATGTATCAATACTTTGTTATTTTTTATATCAGATTCCATAAATCCTTGATATTTATAAACAGGATTAATCAAATACTCCACTAAAAATCCATCGACATAGCAATTAGATTTTTCATTCCAACCAATATCATCAGATGCAACAATTGTTACATCTATATCAGAAAATTTATTTTGATTACCTGTTGAATAACTGCCACACAATAATGCACCCTCAAACCATGGTTCATGAACATAACGTTCCAGAAATTTATTTAATGCTTTTTCCCATTTTTGCATTTAGATACCCTTGTTAATCAAATTTCTTCAAATGTTTTTTGATTTGTTTAAAGGTTTCTTCTAGGGATAAATCACTTGAATTTAATACAAATCTATTAGCACTGCGAGAATGATATACATTCGGCATATATTGTTTTAACAGCCCATCATATTTCTTTTTATCTGTTAATTTTCCACGTCTTTTTCTGCGTTGTTCTGTATCACATCGTGCCAACAAAACATCTGCCCGAACACTTAATTCAATTGGGATAAAATCAGCATCTATATCACGTGCAAATTTTTGTAATACCACAGGTAATTTTTCACCACGCAAAATTCCAGAAGTAAAAATATATCTAACATGCCGTTTTTTAGGATAAAAACTTCTTAAAACATCAAGGAATGCCTTACGCACAGCATCAACTTTGCCAAAATATTTATAATGGTCTTCTTCTGGTACTTCTGTTAAACCTTCAAACATGTCATAAAAATAATGATTATCAAATAAAACACCACCACATTGTTCTTGAACTTTTTTTGCCATAGTGTATTTACCACTTGCAGGCAATCCATATATTAAAACAACTTGATTTTTTTTCATAAACTTTACCTTTATTAATGCAACGACAATTATATCATCAAAAAGGTATTATTGCAATCAAACCAAATATTAATCCATCAATACTTTGACACCTGGTAATTCTTTACCTTCAATAAATTCCAAAAAAGCACCGCCACCAGTTGATACAAAAGTCATATCTTTACGCACACCACAAAAATCAAGTGCAGCAACTGTATCACCACCACCAACAATAACATTTATTTTCTTTTGCTTTGCATAATGTGCCAAAGTGGTTGCCAATTCAAATGAAGAATACCCCCACTTCTTGCCCCACTCTGCCAGACCAAACGTCCCGTTCCACACGACAGTTCCTGCATTTTTTAATAAATCTATATTACGAGCGGTTGTTTTTTTACCGTCATCCATAATAACATCATCGTCGTGAATTTCACCAGCATTACGATTTATTCTTTTTTCATTTTTATCAAAACTTTTACCGACCCCTTTGTCAATCGGCAACAAAATTTCACAATTATTTTTATACGCTAATTTTAATATTTCCATAACAACACGTGCTTGATTTGGTTCATACAATGAATTTCCAACTGGTAAACCCAGTACAAAATTAAATGTCGTTCCCATCGCACCACCAATAACAATTTTATCTGCAATACCAGCCAACTTTTTCAAAACATTTATTTTTGTTGATATTTTACTGCCACCAATAAAAGCAATAAATGGACGTTTTGGCTTTCGCAATAACTTTGTTAAATTTTGTATTTCAGCCTGCAATAAATCCCCTGCATACGAAGGCAAATATTTTGTTATTGCCACAACACTAGCCGCCTTGCGATGTGATACCGCAAAAGCATCGTTAACATAAATATCAAAACCAGCTGCTAATTTTTTGGCAAATTTACCGTCATTTTTTTCTTCACCAATATAAAATCGCAAATTTTCCAATAATACAACATCACCATTTTTCATGGATGCTAAAAAATCTTTGCGTAAACAATCATCAATGAATGGAATATTTAAATATTTCGCAACTATTTTCAAAGATAAATCAGAAACCCTTTTGCCGTTTGGACGACCAAGATGCGAACAAATAACAACACGTGCCCCAGCCATTGATAATTGTTTAATTGTTTTTAAAGCCGCATCTATCCTGAATGTATCAGTAATTACCCCATCAACAATTTGAACATTAAAATCATCACGCAATAAAACATATTTACCACGCAATTTGACATTTTTCAGATTACGAATTATTTTCATTTTTTTCCAACCTTTCCCTGACAGGACGATAAGTTTTTCTATAATGTTCATTTATACCATATTTATCAATTGCTTGCAAATGTTGTTGTGTTGGATATCCAGCATTTTTATCCCAACAATATTGCGGAAACTGCCTGGATAAATCATTCATAATTGCATCACGTGTCTGTTTAGCAATAATAGAAGCCGCCGCAATAGACAAAGACACTGCATCCCCATGTACCACCGATTGCCCAATCATCATATCAGGCATTTTATT
>JAEEGL014385260.1_pt1 | contig 18665 bp, 14 predicted proteins | sample 9134231 | NCBI WGS metagenome assembly JAEEGL01 (sample SAMN16246548, study PRJNA631951) | gut metagenome | biome: gut microbiome; feature: rumen; material: fiber-attached | host: Bos | place: Iran: Karaj | collected 2018-10 | reverse complement strand
TTGTGGTTTATTTATGGGTGCGATCTGGGCAGATCAGATTTGGGGCGATTTCTGGTCATGGGACCTTAAAGAAAGCTGGTCTCTTGTAACGTGGTTCACGTATATGATTTCGCTTCATCTTTATAAGAGGGCAAAGACCAGAAAAGTCGCAAACGTATTTATCATACTTGGATTCGTGTTTGTTATTATGACTTTTCTGTTTTCAAGAATATTCCCGAATATATCTTCGGTTCATTCGTATAATTAATTTAAATCTTTGAAAGGATTATTTCTGAAATGTTTAAAAAAATGCCTGGTGCAAAAACGCAGCTAGACAGAAAACGGATTATAGTCGTTGTTCTTTCTCTTCTTGCGTCTGTTGCTGTTATTACGGCAGGCTTGATTCTTGCTTCATGTAATAAGCGAAAAGATCCCGGTACTGATCCGGGGGTTAATGGTGTAATTACAGGTTTGCTGGCTTCAAAAAAGGCAGAAAATCCGTTCTTTTCGCCTTCATCAATCGAAATAGTTGATTCTGGAATTTACGTTACCGATGCAACTAATTTTGCGGTTTATAAACTTTCTCATGAAGGTAAAATTGAAAAGACGGTTTATTTTTCTTCAACTGTTTCAAGAGTCCGTGACTTCGATGGCAAATTATTCGTTGCGTGGGGAGAACTCGACGGTTCGGTTTCGATTTTCGATGAAGATCTCAATCTTGTAAAAACAGTTAAAGTCGGTCACACTCCTTCAGACGTATTTGTTAAAGGAAATACCGCTTTTGTTGCTAATACTTTCTCTGACACGGTTTCTGTTATTGATATTGAAAAGGGAACGGTTACAGGAGAAATTCCCGTATCTCGCGAACCTTTCTGCATGGCAGCTTTGGGTAATTATCTTTACGTAGGATGCAGACTTCAGAACAAATCCGCTTTGGAGGAGGTTCTGTCTTCATCTGTTGTGAAGATCGATATTGAAAGCGGTAAGGTCGAAAAAACGATTGAACTTCAGGACGGTGCGGTAAACGTAAAAGGAATTATAGCGCTCGACAGTGAAATAGTCCTTACGCACACTGTTGCCAGATATTCTTATCCTACTACTCAGCTTGACAGAGGATGGGTCAATACAAACGGATTTACAGTTATTGATACGTCAACGGATACTCCGACTGCATATCTTCTCGACGAAGTTGAACACGGAGCTGCCAATCCATGGGGCGTAGCGGTCTCCGGTGACGGAAAAGAATTATACTTCTGCCTTGCCGGCACAAGTGAAGTTATTGTTCTTGACACTACTAAATTCAATCAGAAAGTCAAAAAGATCAAGACCGGAAAAGACAACGATATCTCAAATCCCAACGATGCAATTGACCATATAGAACTTCTTTCCGGTATGAAATCCCGTATCAAGTTAGACGGAGAAGGCGCTCGTGATATTAAAGTATACAAAGGAAATATCTACGTTGCTGAATATTTTACCGGTGAAATTGCTGTAATTGATTACGGCACACATTCAATAATAAATAAAATCTCTCTTGGCGAGCAGCCCGAGATGACTCCGGAAAGACTGGGCGAGAGTATTTGGTTCAGCGCAAAATATACTTATCAGAACTGGGAGAGCTGCTCTAGCTGCCATCCTTATGCAAGGCCCGACGGACTTAACTGGGATGAGGAAGGCGATGGTATCGGAACTCCTAAAAATACAAAATCAATGATGTTCTCTCACCGTACTCCTCCGGTACTGACTACCGGCTGTGTAGAATACGCCGAAGACAACGTTATGGGAACCTTCAGAGAAGCTTTCCGCAGCGCTGCACTTGAAGATGAAAAAATATTTGCGGTAGACAGTTTTCTGCGCTCGCAACTTCCTGTTGACAGCCCTTATCTTACTTCTGAAGGAGCTTACTCCGCTTCCGCTTTAAGAGGAAAAGAATTATTTGCTGAGTTTGGATGTGCAGCATGTCATCCGGCTCCGCTTTACACTGATATGAAGTTCCATAAGTCTCCTTATCTTGGGACAGACGGAACTTGGGAGGACAGAGAGTTTATTACCCCTACGCTTGTTGAAATATGGAGAAGCGCGCCGTATACTTACTGCGGATGTGAGACGGATATTAAATCCGTTATTAAAAAGTTCGTTAGAAAAGATATAACAGATGACCAATTGTCTGATCTTGCAAAATTTGTTCTGTCAATCGGTGTTGTTGATGAATATTACGGGGTAGAGCAGGTTTTCGTAAAAAATACCTCCGGTGACACTGTTATTTCAAGGCTTGAAAAGGGAGGAGAAATAATCAACTTCACTATCAGAAGACAGCTTCCGGGTGAGGATAAAACATATCAGGTTAAGATTACGCTATGTTCTGCAGACGGTTCGGTTATTGAGGAAAAAATCGTTGATTCTCCTGCTTTGAAATTCAATACTTTTGCTTCTGTTCCTTGCAATATAAAAATACCCGAGAATTTAGCAACCGGTTCGTATCTTGAAATATTGGTTAAAGACAGTTCCGGAGCCGATCTCGCAACGCCTTACAGACTTAATTACAATGGTTAAGAAAGGAGATTATTATGAACAAAAAATTGATTTTTAAAACTTCTGTTGCCGCTGCAATATTAGTTCTTATAACTGCTTTAGTATTAGTTGTTCTCTCCTTTTCTTCACCTGAATTGAATGAAGATATCTTCGGCGGTAAAAAAGTCCAGACAATAAAAAAGACGGAAACCGTTGAAAGGCTGATGTCTTATACAAACAGTTTCATAGTTGTAAAACATAAACAGCTCGGCGGCTCGCATTACGCTTATACAGCTGCATTGGCAGAAACCAATACGTCTGCTGACGTTCTTAAAGAATATACTTTCAGAACAGGTTCGGAATTGGTTGGTTTGTCGTTGATAGATAACGGAGACGGAACCGTCTCAACGTTTGAAAAAGTTTTGGTATCATGCGGAAATGGTGTAGTAAGAGACCCGTCAGTTTCTTTTGACGGAACTACTGTCCTTTTTTCAATGAAAAAGGATACTAACGATGACTATCATATTTACGAACTTGAACTTACTTCCGGCAAATTCAATTACAAACAGTTGACGTTCGGAAACGGAAGATCTGACATTGAACCTCAATATCTTGCAAACGGTAATATCATATTTTCTTCAAACAGAGACGTTCAGACTGTCGACTGTTGGATTACGCCTGTTTCTAATCTATATATTATGGATGGAGACGGAAATAATATCCGTAGAGTTGGATATGACCAGGTTCATACCACTTTTCCGACTGTAGCCTCGGACGGAAGAGTTCTGTACACCAGATGGGATTATAACGACAGAACGCAGATGTACGTTCAGGGATTGTTCCAGATGTTCCAGGATGGTACGTATCAGACTGAAGTTTTCGGTAACGACGCAAACTTCCCGACGACCCTTCTTCACACCAGAGACATCCCCGGATCTTCCGGAAAATACGTTTCGGTAGCTTCGGGTCACCATGTAAATCAGCTTGGTAAACTTGTCCTTATCAATACTAATAACGATCGTAATGATAAGAGTGCGGTATCATTCCTTTATCCGGATTCCGGGGCCACGTACGGAGATAATATCGACGGTTACGGCCAATCAGGTAGAGTATTTAAGTATCCTTATGCTCTTGATGACAGAATTCTTCTTGTTTCTTCAAGCGATGAATACTCCAACAGCAGTACGCCTTATAATATCTATCTTTGCGATATGAACGGCTCATGGAAGGACTCGGTAGTCCTTGTAAAGGGTACTGAGAACCGTCCTGCCAGTCAGATTGTTCCCGTTAAACTATCATCTGTTTTCAACCGTGTTTCAACAGTTGACTATTCAAAAAATACAGGAACATATTATGTAGCCGACGTTTATGCCGGTGAATCAATGAAAGGCATAACCCGCGGAACGGTTAAATATTTAAGAGTTGTTAAACTTGAATTTCGTTCTTCTGCAATCGGAGCCACGTGGTCTAGAGGATCCGGTGAAGGAGACCCGTTCTCGCCTATTTCTACCGGTAACGGAGCATGGGATGTAAAGTGCGTTCTCGGTATCGTCCCCGTTGAAGAAGACGGATCAGCGTTGTTCAGAGTTCCGTCTGACACGCCGGTTTACTTCCAGCTGCTTGATGAAAACGGATGTATGATTCAGACGATGAGAAGCTGGTCGACTTTGATGCCTGGAGAGAGTTTCTCCTGCGTAGGTTGTCATGAAAACAAAAATACTGCTCCCGCTTCCGGCGGAGGAATAACCATGGCAATGAAAAAAGGAGTTCAGAATCTTCAGAAAGATCTCTGGATGGCCGACCTGGAAGGGTACGAAAATCAGGATCCTTACAACGGAAAAACTCCCGGATTCTCTTACGTAGATCTTATTCAGCCTATTTTTGACAGCAGTTGTATCGTTTGTCATTCAAACGTTGACAAAGCGCTTTCGTTAATTAAGGCAGACAGTGCGAACGCTAAAGATTCAGAAAGACAGCTTGGATATTTGATTTCAAAAGGTTCTGTCTGGTCATTTGATATTTCCGACGGAAGAAACGGTGTATTCTATGCTCCTTTTGGTAATCCCGTTTCCGGTCAGAACGACGTTAATACTCTTTGGTCTGCCGGTAATCTGACCTTGAAAAAGGATTTTATATTTACTCAATACAATAAAGACGTTTGTGATACTCAGCTTGAACTGAAGTATTCCGGAAATATTGTTGTTAAAATAAACGGAGAAACCGTTTATTCTGACAATTCATCTTCTGTAATTGAAAAAACAGTCAGACTTTCTTCTGATCAGACGGAAAAGTGGATCAACGGCAGCAACGAGATTGAAGTTACCGTGTCCGGTGGAACATTCTATTGTGACTGTGCGCTTTATTCAGCTTCGGTTGACAGCGATGTTGTTCTGTTTGAAAAATCAACTTCATGGAAATACCTGATGTCTTCGTCAGGAACTGTAGATTCAAACTGGAATAAATCCGATTTTGACGATTCGTCATGGAAGACAGGTTCTGCTCCGTTTGGGGACAGAGGAGGAGAAAAAACCTCCTGGACCGGAGATAATAATTACATTTGGATAAGAAAATCATTTGAATTGACGGAAGAGCAATACGAAGAAATCAAAAACGGCGCCCTCTCACTATATATTTTCTACGACGATACGATGCGTTTTTATATCAACGGCAAACAGTATCTTGATAAATCCGGATGGAACGACTCGTATGAAACAATAGCGATTGACGGAAAAGCCGGAAGCATTCTTCAAGTCGGGAAGAACGTTGTTGCGATTTCACTTCATAACACAGGTGGCGGAAGACAGATCGATACGTCATTGACCTGCTCTAGAGCTGTTGCTGCTGCAACGTCAAAAACTCAATTCTCATTGAACGGTAAACCTATCAACCCGGACAATAACAGGATGAGAAGGGAATTTCCGCTTTCTTATCTGCTCCTCACCGGGTCTGCTCCTTCCTCACGTGGCAATCAGGTCAGCGGTATCAACTGGCTTGGTAACTCAAACGGAGTATACGTTAAATGGGTGTCTTGTATGAGTCAGCCTGAACCTATCAAGCCGTACGTATCAGGAGCGTACAGAAGTGTTCTTATTAAGAAACTCAGAAGCGGACACGGAAATCTGACTGAAGAACAAATAAGACTTATAGAATGCTGGATAGACCTAGGCGTTCCGTGCTTCGGTTCTTATGATGAAAATGAGGCATTCTCTGAAAATGAAATGAGAATGTTCGTAGAACGTGAGAACAAACGCTCATTCTACGATAGCTGGGATAAATACGTTAAGATGGATCTCGGTGAAGTTTTGCCGGAAGGAACGATCGAAGCGTCTTATAAAGCATCCAACGGAAAGACTTATACCAGAAAAGGCGATGGCTACGTTATTCTTAATGTATCTGCTGCTTATAAGGCCGGAGACGTTCTGACTGTTAAACTGACAGGCGCTTCTTACGTTGGAATTACACTTAATGAACGTCAGGGCGAAGCATTGTTATATTTGCCTGACGGGACGTTCAAATATACTATCCCTTCCGATTATCAGAATATCAGCAACGTAACTATGCAGTCTCTGGATTCAGGAAATTATCGCAGCTTTACTATTCTTATTCGCATTCCTACTGCAAAGGAACTAGCCGAAGAACATAATCTTGCGCTTAATCCGTACGATTTCACTGACAGTGACGTATTTCCTCATGCTTCAGGTGTTAATCTTTCGGATAATAAGATTCAGCATTCACCAATGACTGCAATAGACGGTTTTATTTCAAATCTTACCGACGGTTCCTGGCCTTATCAGGCTTGCGCAATGAAGCAAAACGGAGAATACAGAATAGACTTCGGAAGAGAAGTTACGGTTAATTCTCTTCAGATTCTCTTGCGTTCTGCAAGAAACGACAGCCATTTGCTCACCGCAAAAGTAGTCTTCTCTGACGGAACTGAAAAAGAGATAATGCTTCACGATACCGATAAATTTATGACCTTTGATATTGGTGGAATCAAAACCGAGTACGTCGTGATTAAAGATATGATTTCCTCTTCTGATTCTGCATTCGCATTCACAGAGGTACGTGTTCTCGGAACTGAGAAATAATCCTGAGGTTGATGATTATGTTGAGCAAAAGAACGAAAGAATTACTTGATGATATAGAAAATCGTATAGACTCGCAAATTGAAGAAGATTTTATTTCTCAGTGGAGAGATTTTACTTTCGGTAATTTCAGCGGAGATATTTTTACACCGAAAAGAAAAGCATTTTCAAATCCCGGAGTTCAGACCGTTCCGGTCAATATCAACGATGCGCTTGAAGATATGGACTTGATGCTCTATTCTCAGCTTTGCGGTGTTTCATACGCCCTTGATACAAGAGCTTCAGCCAGAGAATCATCTCTTAATCTCTCTATCAGGGCTAATTACGGAAGTGCTATTCTTTCTTCTATGTTCGGCGCTGAAATATTCGTAATGCCTCGCAATACCAATACTCTTCCTACTACCAAGCCTTTTAATGATTTCGACGCAATGCAGAGATTAATTGACGCAGGTGTTCCGGATGTTAGAAACGGATTCGGCAGAAAAGTATTTGAATTTGCCGAATTTGTAAACGACGTTTTTTCTAAATACCCTAAAATATCAAAGTACGTGATAGTCTATCATCCGGATCTTCAAGGAACTCTCGACACTTGTGAGCAGTTATTCTCTAATGAATTGTTTTACGCTATGGCAGATGACCCTGATTCAGTCCATTCTATGCTGAAGTTGATAAACAAAACGTATATAGCAGCTTTGGACAAATGGATGAAATATATACCTTCAAAGGAAGATTTCAATCCTCACTGGGGTAATTTGTGGCACAGAGGAAAAATCATGCTTCGCGCGGACAGCGCAATGAATATTTCTCCTGATTATTACAAGGAGTTTTCTGCACCATATGATGCAGAACTTCTTGAATATTACGGCGGAGGTGCAATTCATTTCTGCGGAAGAGGCGATCATTATATCGAAATTCTTTCCAAAACGCCCAAAGTTTACGCAATTAATATGTCTCAGCCCCATTTGAACGATATGGAGACAATTTATAAAAATACCGTTGACAAGGGCCTCAAAATACTTGGATTTGACTCGGTAAGAGCCAAAAAAGACGTCGGGAGAGGATTCAATCATAATCTCAGTATTTAAATAATTATTAATAAAATTGCACGCCTGGGCGTGCAATTTTATTTTTTGTGTTGAATTTTAATTATTATTGATTTATAATTAAAAAAATATAATTTCATTTAATAATTATATTGATTTGTTTTTCTATTAAAAACATTCGATTAAAAATGAGGATTCTGAAATGTATTATGCAGGAGAAGGAAACAGATCGCTTGTTATTGGTATTTGCGGCGGAACAGGAAGTGGAAAAACGACGCTTGCCCGTAGGTTATGTGAATCTTTGAACGGTCGTGCTATGCTTTTAAATATGGATTGTTATTATAAAAACAATCCCGATAAGCCTTTTTCTGAGAGAGTTAATATCAATTATGATCACCCGGACGCGTTTGATGTCGATTTATTTATAGAACAGATAAGAGATTTGAAAAAGGGAAAATCAATAGTACATCCTACTTACGATTTTGCAAGACATTTAAGAAGTGATGAATGGGTAGAGTGCGAAAGCAAAGAAATCATTATAATCGAAGGAATTCTATTGTTTGCAGTACCTGAAATTGTCGATGAACTCGATATCAGAATTTTTGTTGACACTGACGCTGATATAAGAATACTAAGAAGGATTCTTCGTGACGTAAATGAACGCGGCAGAAGTATTGAAAGTGTTGTCGAACAATATATAACTACTGTAAAACCGATGCACGAACAGTTTATCGAGCCCTCAAAACACTTTGCGGATATTATTATACCCGAGGGCGGAAAAAACGACGTGGCTTTTTCGATGCTTCTCGACGCTATATTACAAAAATTGAAATAAAATCTTTTTAAAGGATAATCTATGGAATTAACTGAAATTCTTTCTTATTGCGATCACACTCTTTTATCTGTAACTTCTTCAGAAGAAGATATTAAAAGGGTATGCGATGAGGGTTTGAAATATCATACTGCTTCGGTCTGTATTCCTCCGTGTTACGTAAGATACGCTAAAGACTATGTAGGAGGCAGAATGTCGGTATGTACCGTTGTAGGCTTTCCAAACGGCTACAATTCTACCGAATCTAAGATATTTGAAACTGAAAAAGCGTTAACTGACGGTGCTGACGAGATTGATATGGTAATAAATATCGGTCATCTGAAGTCCGGAAACTTCTCTTACGTTGAAAACGAAATAAATAAAATTAAAAACGTTTGTAAAAATAAAATCCTTAAAGTTATAATTGAAAGCTGTCTTTTGACAGAAGAAGAAAAAATAAAAATGTGCGAAATTATAACTTTGTCAGGTGCAGATTATATTAAAACGTCGACCGGTTTTTCAAAATCCGGAGCGACTTTTGAAGACGTCATTCTTTTTAAAAAACATATCGGAAGTAACGTTAAAATCAAAGCTGCCGGTGGAATTTCCTCAATAGAAGACGCTGAACGTTTCATTATGCTTGGCGCTTCGAGACTTGGAACGAGCAGGATCGTTAAAATAGCTCAATCACTTGATAATTAAAGAAAAAGACTATAATAAAAAAAGGAGAAATAATTATGTCAGTTCCTACTCCTCATATTTCTGCAGAAATGGGGGATTTTGCAGAAACAGTATTGATGCCTGGCGATCCTTTGAGATCTAAATTTATAGCTGAGAATTTTCTTGAAGCACCTGTGTTAGTTAATAACGTCAGAGGAGTTCAAGGCTATACAGGTTTTTACAAGGGTAAGCGGGTTTCAGTAATGGCTTCGGGAATGGGCCAGCCTTCGATTGGAATTTATTCATACGAACTGTTTAATTTTTACGGAGTTAAAAACATTATTCGCGTTGGCTCATGCGGATCTTTTGATAAGGACTTACACGTAAGAGACATTATTATTGCTATGGGAGCATGTACAAACGGTAACTACGCTTCTCAGTACAATCTTCCGGGAACGTTTTGCCCGCTGGCAAGCTTTGAACTTGTAAAAAAGGCCGCAGATTTGTGCGAAAAATCTGGTATAAAATATAAAGTCGGAAACATTTTATCAAGCGATCTTTTTTATGACGACGCGGACAGCGGAATGCAATGGTCAAAAATGGGCGTTCTGGGGGTTGAAATGGAATCAGCTGCTTTGTACTGTAATGCAGCAAGAGCAGGGAAAAACGCCGTATGCATTTGCACTGTCAGCGACAGTTTTGTTTACCCTGAAGAGAATACTACTTCTGAAGAAAGACAAAACACTTTTACCTCTATGATTAAAATTTCACTTGAGATGTGCTGAAAAAATGAAAATAAGAAACGCTGAAGTAAAAGACGCTAAAAAAATACTGCTATTGCTTTCTCAGGTTCTTGAGATTCATGCAGATATAAGACCTGATATTTTCATTCACGGAACCACGAAGTATTCTGAAAATCAAATCTTTTCAATTTTGCAAGATGAATCCAGAAGAACTTACGTCGCGGCAGATGAAAACGACTGCGTTATTGGTTATGTGTTTTGCGAATTGAAAGAACAACCTCAATCTGAAAATTTGGTTCCTTTTAAATTTTTATATATAGACGATCTTTGCATTGACCGTGAATCAAGAGGTAAAAATATAGGTAAAGCGCTGTTTGAATTCGTAAAAATCGAGGCGAAAAAACTTGGTTGCTATGAAATTGTATTGAACGTGTGGGAAGGAAATGACAGCGCTCGCGGATTCTATGATAAAATGGGGATGAAAATCAAAAAAACTGAAATGGAATATATTCTTTGATATTCAGGAGAATTTGTAATGAATTACTCAAAAAAACAAATCGAAAGAATAAAACACTATGAGGTACTGTTTGACAAAATCACTTTTACTATTAATAATTTAAACAGTTCAATAATAGAATTAAAAAATCTCAAGCCGGAAATAGATGAATTAACTTCATATTATAACGGCAAGATGTGGAAAAAAGACTTTTCGGATGATGAAAAGGGACTTATTCCTCCTGATTTAAAAAGAGGAGTTCTTTCAGAAGACGGAATTTATAATATTTTGGAAGAGATAGCATTATTAAAAGTATTTCTGAATGGGGAAGGCTAATTGTTATGAAATGGGATCGTGAAAGGTATATAGCTCATACTTTATTTCAGGACACGGGAAGGGAAATGTTCTGTGAATTGTTCGGTCCTTTGCATATTCTTGAACAGGAATGGAGAAAGCTTGGAGTACCGGAAGATGAAATAAATATGACGGCATTTGATTGGGACTATGTTCCGGTAAGATGGCTGGCAGGTAATACCGGAGCTGTAACCGGCATTGCTCCGAAAATACTTGAAGATGACGGTAAAGTTGCAATCAGTATAGATAAATACGGCAGGAAAGCAAAACTCGTAAGAAGCTCCGCAACTATTGCTCTTCCTTTAAATCATCCTGTTGAGGAACCTAATGACTGGTTAAAAATCAAACATTGGTATCAATTTTCAGAAGAAAGAGTAAATAAAGAATCTTTGGTATGGCAAAAAAAAGAATGGGAAAACGGAACGTTGACAGGTTTAACCATTCCGGGCGCATTTGACGAACCTAGAGAACTTATGGGAGAAGAATATCTTTGTATCGCATGTTACGAAGAGCCCGAGATGATTCAGGACATGATGGAGACCTTTGCCGATACCGCTGTGAAAGTTATTGAACGTGTCGGAGAAATTGCTCCTATAGACGATATTTTCGTTCATGAAGATATGGCAGGAAAGTCCGGCCCTATGTTCGGGCCGAATCAGATTAATGACTTTTTCAAGCCTTATTATTCGAAAGTCTGGGAAGCAGCTAAATCATATGGAGCAAAAGTCTTTTCTTTGGACAGCGACGGAGACGTGTCTCCGATTATCGGCGACCTTATTGATTGCGGTATCAACTCGATTCATCCTATGGAACCCGTCGGCGGCAATGATATAGTCGAACTCAGAAAGAAGTTTGGCAATAAAATTTCCTTTAAGGGAGGAATAGATAAATTCGCGTTGATTAAAGGTCCCGAAGCAGTAAAAAAAGAGCTAGAATACCGTCTTGATCCTGTTCTGAGAGGAGGCGGGACTATATTTGCTCTTGATCACAGGATTCCAAACGGTGTCGACATAAATACTTACAGATATTATGTCAATCTTGGAAGGGAGATGCTTGGGCTTGAGCCGATCTCCGGCAAAGGATGGGCAAGAATGGCATTTTGACAGTCCAAAACAGGCTTGATTAATTAAGCCTGTTTTTCTTTTTAAAAATTAACTCTTTTTCAATCTTTTTTCAATTCTCATAGATAGAATGATAACTGAAAACAGAAATATGTCCGATTAATGCAGGAGGATTGAAAACATGAAAAAAATACTTATTATATTGATTGCGTTGATACTTGCCTTATCTTTGGCGTCATGCGGTTTAAAAACTGACAAAACTGTAGTATTAAACGGGACGACTGTCGTAAACGCTGCCGCCGACCTTGAGATCACTGCAATAGAGTCAACCGGAACGTTTTCTATCGAAACAGATGATGGAAATTATACTTCTTCCGATAATGATTATACTATCACGTCATCGGGAACCTATACTTTATCAGGACTTCTTGAAGGTCAGATCATTGTAAATGCTTCGGAAAATGATGAGGTTATTCTTGAACTGTCTGGAACTACAGTAACCTACGGTGAAGACTCCCCGATAAAAATCATTTCAGCTGACAAGGTTGAAATATCTGCTAAAAAGGGAACTGATAACGTTATCAACGATACCAGACCGGCCAAAACGACTGATGAAACCGATGCGGGAGAAGGTGCGATATATGCTGATTGCGATCTGAAAATCAAGGGAAGCGGCACTTTAGTTATAAACGCTAATTACAATAACGGAATACATACGACCAAAGACCTTACAATTCAGAATTTATCATTAAAATGTATTGCATTCAATAATTCATTAAAAGGGAACGATTCAGTTACTGTTAAGAGCGGCTCGGTTATTGTTGTTTCAACTAACGGCGACGGTATTAAAACGGAGAAAACAGATTTGAACGCAAACGGTGAAACAAGAGGAGACGTTATCATTTCCGGCGGAACGGTTTCAATTTATGCTGCCGGAGATGGAATTCAGTCTGCTCATGACTTCATTATGACCGAAAACGATGATGGTATTTCTCCTTCGGTTGCTGTTTATACCGGTACTTACAGTGAATATACGGCTGCTGTTGCTTCTTCGACCTCATATAAAGGTATCAAGGTTCAGAATGAATTGATTATCAGCAACGGAACGATAACTATTCATAGTTATGACGACGGGCTTCACGCGGATTACGGAACTCTGTTTGAAGACGGTACTAAAGGTCAGGGGACAATTAAGATATCAGGCGGGTCTGTTGCTATCAGCGTTTATTCACCTCAGAGCAAAAATACCGGAGGCCGTCCCGGCGGTCATGGGGGATGGGGTGGTCAACAGAGCGTTTCCGGTTCAGACGCAATCTATGCGGATTACATCCTTGATATTTCCGGAGGCACGATAACAATCGACAGCGCTTACGAAGGGCTGGAAGCTAATATAATCAATGTTTCAGGAGGAATCATTTACGTTTCTGCAAACGATGACGGTGTTAACGCTTTTAAAAATATAACGACTCCTGCCGTTAACGTTACAGGCGGATTTCTTGACGTAACTGTTTCTCCAAACGGCGATACCGACGGAATAGACAGTAACGGAAATTATACTCAAAGCGGAGGAATAGTTATAACAAGAGGACCTAATAGCCAAATGGCCGCGGCAATTGATGCTGAGGGATCGATAAAGGTCACAGGAGGAACTCTTATAGTTCTCGGTTTTGGAAGGGTAAGCACAGGCGGAAGCGTAAAGTCATATTCTTTGTCTCTGCACTCTTCCGGAAGCCATACTGTGAGCATAGGCGGTGTTTCTTACACTGTTACAAATACAACCTCTTATGGCAGAACGTTATGCTACAGCGACGTTTCTGTGTCATTATAAAATCAAAAATCACGTCATCATTAAGTTGACGTGATTTTTATTTATTTCTATTGATATTATTATAATTTTGTATTATCATTAATCTAAAACATAATATAAAAAGTGGGTAAATTAAAATGAACAAAAGTCTGTTTTTTCAGGCGATATTGAAATTTTCCTTAGGATTGATAATAGTCGGATTATTGATTTTCCTTCCTGCATGGACGCTTTATTTCATTCAGGGATGGGTTTTGATAACGATTTTATTTGTTCCGATGTTTATTGCTGGAATTGTAATGCTGTTCAAAAGTCCCGAACTGCTGAAAAAGAGGCTTAACGCAAGAGAATCGGAAAATGATCAGAAGTTTGTTATATTATTCAGCGGTATATTGTTTACTGTATCATTTGTATTGGCAGGGCTTAATTACCGTTTTGATTGGTTTGTTTTGCCGCTTTGGGTAAGCATTATTTCTGCCATTGTTTTCTTATTTTCATATGCAATTTATGCTGAGGTGCTCAGAGAAAACGTTTACCTGTCGCGTACGATAGAGGTCCAGGAAAACCAGAAAGTTATTGATACAGGATTGTATGGGATAGTACGACATCCTATGTATATGACTACTTTGCTTTTGTTTCTGAGTATTCCTTTGGTGCTGGGATCAGTCATATCATTCGCTGTTATGATTCTTTATATTCCTTTAATTGTTATAAGAATTAAAAACGAAGAGAAGGTCCTTGAATCGGGACTTGAAGGATATTCTGAATATAAAAAGAAGGTTAGATATCGCTTAATTCCTTTTATATGGTAAAATAATCCCCGGTCTGTACCGGGGATTATTTGTTACTTTGAGTTATGTTCTTTACAATACGGACAATTATTTTGTTTGTTGTTTTTCTTATTCGGGATTTGATTACAGTTTTGTGAACATTCTGAGCATCCGCAGGAGCAACCGCCTTTTTTTCTTTTTTTTATAATAGAATATACTGCAAAAATAACGGTTGCTGCTATTATTATGATAATTGCAATGTCGTAACCGTTCATATAATTTACCTCAAACGACTCCTATAAGAAGACCGATTAAGTGAACAATCAATGCTGCAACCCAAGCGATTGCACATTGCAGGAACACAACGTAAAACGCCCATTTATGGCCGAGTTCTCTTCTGATGGAAGCGATCGCTGCAACGCACGGCGTGTAAAGTAAACTAAAAACAAGAAGCGACAACGCCGAAATATAACTCATGGCAGCAGTTACTCCGCCTTCTGAACCGTATAGTACTTCGAGTACGGAAACAACGCTCTCTTTTGCCATAAAACCGCTTATAAGGGACGTTACAATTCTCCAGTCTCCAAGTCCTACAGGTTTGAAAATCGGTGCTATCAGGCCCGCAATCGTTGCGAGAATGCTTTCTTGCGAATCATCCACAAGATTGAATCTGAAATTGAAGCTTTGAAGGAACCAGACAATGATAGTTGCGACAAGTATAACCGAAAATGCTCGGTGGAGAAAATCTTTGGATTTTTCCCAAAGAAGTTGTAAAGTGTTTTTTACGCTCGGTAAACGATAATTCGGAAGTTCCATAACAAAGGGAACAGCCTCGCCCTTGAACATAGTCTTTTTATATAGAAACGCTATCAGAATTCCGATAATGATACTCAGCAGGTAGAGGCCGATCATTATCAAAGCTTTGTAGTTTTTAAAAAATGCGTCTACGAAAAATGCATAAATAGGAAGCTTCGCTGTGCAGCTCATAAACGGAGTCAGCAGAATAGTCATTTTTCTGTCGCGTTCACTTGGCAACGTTCTTGTTGCCATAACGGCGGGAACAGTACATCCGAATCCTATCAGAAGGGGAACTATGCTTCGACCTGAAAGTCCGAGTTTTCTGAGCAGTTTGTCCATCACAAACGCCACCCGGGCAATATATCCGCTGTCTTCAAGCAGAGAAAGGAAGAGAAACATAGTAACGATTATCGGAAGAAAACTCAGCACGCTTCCTACACCTTCGAAGATACCGTCTATTATAAGACCGTGAAGTACTTTATTTACTCCTGCAGAAGTCAGACCTTTGTCAACCAGTCCGGTAAGAGCGTCGATGCCCATTGCAAGTAGATTCTGGAGTCCGGCACCGATAACGTTGAACGTCAGGAAAAATACAAGAGCCATAACCACGATAAAGACAGGTATTGCAGTAAATTTACCGGTTAATATTTTGTCTATCTTGTGGCTTCTGGTATGCTCACGGTTTTCTTTTGGCTTTTTAACACAAGTCTCGCAGACTTTTGTTATAAATGAAAATCTCATATCCGCGATTGCGGCGCTTCGGTCAAGTTCTCTCTCTTTTTCCATTTGTAACGTAATGTGTTCAAGCGTTTCTTTTTCATTTTCATCAAGATTGAGCTGCTCTATTATGATCTGATCTCCCTCGATGGCTTTACAAGCGGCAAAACGCACCGGAAGGTCTGCTGATTTAGCATGGTCTTCAATCAGATGAATCACCGCATGAAGACATCTGTGGACCGCACCGTTATGATCATTTTCATCGCAAAAGTCCTGCCTTTCGGGTTTTTCCTGATATTTAGCAATATGAATAGCGTGATCGATAAGTTCCTGAACTCCCTGATTTTTTGATGCTGAAATTGGAACTACGGGAACACCGAGCATCGCTTCCATTGCGTTTATATCTACAGAACCGCCGTTTCCGGTCATTTCATCCATCATATTCAAGGCGACGACGGTAGGAACTCCGAGTTCAAGAAGCTGCATGGTAAGGTACATATTGCGTTCGATATTCGTAACGTCTACAATATCTATAATTCCCTTGGGCTTCTCATTCAGAACAAAGTTTCTTGATACAAGCTCTTCGCTTGAGTAAGGAGACATGGAATAGATTCCGGGCAAATCTGTTACTATTGTATTTGGTCTTCCGAGTATTGCTCCGTCTTTTCGGTCGACCGTAACGCCGGGGAAGTTACCCACGTGTTGCTTTGATCCTGTAAGTTGATTAAAAAGGGTTGTTTTACCGCTGTTTTGATTTCCTACGAGAGCGAATGTAAGAGTAGTATCATCAGGCAAAGGATCTCCGCTTCCTTTGGGATGGAAACGTCCGCCTTCGCCAAGTCCTAAATGTTCGCTGAAGTAGGATGAAGATTTAGTATTCTTGTTTATCCTGTCGGGAATAGATTCGACTTCGATTTTATCGGCGTCTTCGAGCCTGAGAGTTAACTCATACCCGTGTAGACAAATTTCAACCGGATCTCCCATAGGAGCGTATTTGATTACTTTGATATCTGTTCCGGGAATAATTCCCATATCCAGAAAATGCTGTCTTAAAGCGCCGGAACCGCCAACTGAAATAACGCATGCAGATTGACCTGCTTTAATTTCCTTGAGTGTCATATAATACTTCCTTTAAAAAACAGTTAGCTAACGCTGTTAAGGCGTAGAAACTTTTAATCTGTAAGGTGTTAATTCTTTGCTTTTTTGTTTTTCTTTTGCTTTTTTATAGCTTTTTTGGCTTTTTCGTCGGCTTCTTCGTCTTTCAGCTTTTCGACTGTATTCTTCATTGCATCGACGGCTTCTTCATCCCAGATTGTCCGTTCCGGACCGAGAGTACCGTACATAGTGTTTTCAAACGAATAAGTAATTTTTGCCGTTCTTATCAGTCTTTCGTTTTCATAATCTTCGCCGAACGAACCGAGCCGGTCGAATATTTCCTTCGTAATCTCGTAGTCATACTGTTCTCGCCCTTCGCGACTGGTATATATTATTTCTGCAAAATATCGGTTTGTTTCTGAATCATAGTAAGCAGTCCAGCAACTGCCTTTTTTCTTCATTTGCATAATTATAACACCTTATTAAAAATCCTTATTTGTTATTTTGTCACGCTGAGTGATGCCGTTTCATTAACGTGCTGTATCGTTACGTAAATACCGTCTTTGTTTGATGCGCTGAACGAATAAATTATAATACCGGCGATTGTCTGCTCGTTTTCTTCTGCGTTTTCGGTAAATCCTGCTGATTTAAGCTTTGCTACGTACGATTTCACCTTAGCCAAATCAATTTTAGAAGAATATGCTGCTATAGTGTCTTCGCTTGTCGTAACGATCATATCGGGAAAATCAGGATTTGGAACGGACTTTCCGAGTTCGTTGTCAGGCCATTCTGAAGAAATGGCAGGAACGTCAGGATCGTCGATTCCGGGATTGTCTATGTCGATTTCAAAATCCTCAAATCCTTCAATTCCGTGAAGAATATCCTCAAACTGTGTTTTTATCCCTTCGGCGTCGCTGCTGTTAAGATTACTCAACATAGTATTGAATTCCGCTTTTTCATCCGGAGTCATACCGGCGGTAACGTCAAGCGCCTCGAAATCTTTATCAGTTCTCCAGGGTTCGTCGGAGAATTGAGCGATTTGAGCGTTTTCTGAATAATCAAAATCGATTTCTGCATTTGAATCTTCGTCAAGAATTTCATTATCCTTAAAAACTATATCGTACAGTGCGCCGTCTGTAATGGAATTATCTTCATTTTCAAGATATTTGTCGTAATAATCAAGAAGTTCCTCAAGAGACATATCGTCAAGGTCGACTGCTCCGTTCATAACGGCGATTATTGTGTCTTTATCTGAAACGGTAACGTGACTCTCATCGGGATTGTCGTTTCCTTTCTTTTTGAACAGCGAACACCCGCATAAGAGAGAAATAGAAAGGCAGAACAGTATTATAATGATTATTGTCTTTTTCATTTTCCTTTACCTTCCTTATCAATGTTTTTTATCCAGAGTGTAAGCATATTATCTCTTAAATCATCAAATATACGGTAATCGGCAAGAGCTGCTTTACCTACCGAATATTTTCCGTTGCCCTTTAGTTCACGCTTTGCCCATCCGACTCCTTTAGGAGCGGTTAAAGAATCCCACGCTATGTTTTCGTGAGTATTCCATACTATTGCAGGATATCTGTTTCCTTCGAGCATTGTTCCGGAACAGCATTCTTCCATTGTTATTTCGGAACTGTATTTTGCTCCGGAAGAACTTATTTCTAATTTTCCGTCGTTCCATTGTCCAAGATTTAAAGCGTAAGTCACAGCGTGTGCCAGTTTGAATGAAGAT
>JAEEGL016968719.1_pt1 | contig 18667 bp, 14 predicted proteins | sample 9134231 | NCBI WGS metagenome assembly JAEEGL01 (sample SAMN16246548, study PRJNA631951) | gut metagenome | biome: gut microbiome; feature: rumen; material: fiber-attached | host: Bos | place: Iran: Karaj | collected 2018-10 | reverse complement strand
TGCTGCATGTCCCTTGCACTTACAGCTTTAACTGCTCGCTCTCCTGAATTTTCGGACGGGGGAGTATCTTTAATGTCGCGTGCTTTGGCGCCATTCCAATCTGGTATTCACAGCTTAAACAGTGGTGTTAGTGAAACTTGGGATACTTATCTAAGTTTAATCAATGTTAAGAAGGACAATAAGCGACTTCAGCAACGCTTGGCGGTTGTAGAAGCTGAAAATTCAAAATTAAGTGAACTTGAAGCAGAGAATGTTCGTTTAAGATCGTTACTTAAAGTTTCGGAAAATGAAGAACTTAACATTGTTGTGCCGGCAGCTAATGTCCTAGCTTACGATCCGACTAACTGGTCAAAGAAAATAACAATTAATGTTGGAAGTGATAGTGGTGTTGAGATCGGTCAAGCAGTTGTTTCTGGTAATGGAGTAGTTGGACAAGTTATAGCAGTCAACGCAAAAACCGCGCAGGTTATGCTTATAACAGATCCAAGTAGCGGTGTTGATGCCTTAGTACAGCGATCAAGAACTAGGGCTGTTCTGGATGGAACTGGTGGTAATCGCTGTCGATTGATGTTTAGTAGTACCAACGATGATCTAAAAAATGGTGATCGAATCGTTACATCTGGATTGGATGGAGTTTTTCCAAAGGGCTTATCACTCGGAGTTGCGATACACGTTGGATCAGATGATGGATCTGAAAAGGGAATGTTATTTCGTGGAAATGTCTGGATTCAACCTTCTGTAGATTTTAATCGACTGGAAACGGTAATGGTGGTGACGGCATCATGAGAAAAAAAATCTTTACCACATTTATTTTAGGTTTGATAGCGATCCTGTTTGTAAGTACCGTTTTTAAGCCTTTTTTACCTAATATGGTTGCTCCAAATCTTACGGTGATAATCTTGGTTTATCTAGCTTTTTTTGAAGCTAGTGCGCTCGGAGCGTTTTTATCTTTTATGCTTGGCTTGGAGTTGGATCTGTGTAGTGCAGGGCTTTTGGGACCGTGGGCTGGGGTGTATGCTCTGACATTTTTGTTGTTGTATATCACTTCAAGACGAATCTTTGTTGAATCATTTTTGGTGCTAATGGTTGCAACATTTGTGGCGTCTTTTACGACGACAATTTTTCATCACTGCTTTATAATGATTGTGCGCGAAAAGACAATTTTAGAGGCTGGAGTAGTTTCAGATGCGATGCTTGAAGGGGTTATTACTGCACTGATTGCCCCGTTTTTAATTAAACTTTTTAAGAGTATTCCGTTTAGACGTAAATCAAAACAAGAACATCTTTCATTTTTAAGAAATTAAAATATCCAATATGCAAAACAGTAGTAGCAGGAAAATTGATTTTACTTTGCGTTCGCGTGTTGCAACTGCAGCGCTACTGCTAGGTTTTTTGGTTATCGCTGTCAGGCTGTGGTATTTGCAGATCTTAAAAGGGGAAGAAAATCGAGAGCGATCGGAAAACAATCGTTTGCGTGTGATTTATATTGCGCCGCCAAGAGGTGAGATTTTAGCGCGTGATGGTGAAAGACTGGTTAAGAATCGTCCATCTTTTGATGTTGAACTGGTACGAGAGGACTGTGGTAAGGAATGTGATCAGACCCTTGAGAATTTGGCGAAGATATTAGATGTTGATCTTGAGGAATTAAGGAAAAGAGCATCAGAACAGCAACGCAAACGGCGTAAATTTGAACCACGTCTTTTGATCAAAGATATTGCGCGTGATGATGTCGCAAAACTTGCTGCGAAAAAGTATTTATTAAAAGGGCTAATTGTTTCAGTAGAGCCAACCAGAGAATATATATATGGTGAGTGGGGCGCTCACGTTTTAGGGTATCTTGGAGAGATTTCATCAGATCAATTAAAGAGTCCAGATTTCTCAATGTATCGTAGTGGTGATATTGTAGGTAAGTATGGTGTAGAGAGTTTGAAGGAACAACTTTTACAAGGATACCGTGGCACAAAAGGGATTTATGTAAACGCAGCTGGAATGCGCATGAACGATGCCTATTATGAACATGAACAGCCAGGTCATAACGTAACATTAACTATAGATTATACGATGCAAAGTGCAGCTGAAGAAGCTTTTAAAGAGCTTCAAGGTGCCTTGGTTGCACTTAATCCAAATACCGGTGAGGTATTGGCAATGGTGTCCAAGCCGAGCTTTAACCCAAACAATTTTATAGCCGGTATTTCAGCAAAAGAGTGGGGAGAGCTTTCTGGTCCAGGTGGAGCTTTAACTAATAAGGTTGTGCAGGGTGCATATCCTCCAGGATCTGTTTTTAAATCATTTATGGCGGTTGCAGCTTTATCTGAGGGCGTTATAAAACCGAACGAAACGGTTTTTTGCGGGGGGACGTATCAAATTGGGCATAGTAGACCTTTCGGTTGTACGGGGCATCACGGAGTAGTTGATCTACACAATGCCCTAAAGAGGTCATGTAATGTGTACTTTTATACAGTAGGACAACGTTTGGGGGTGGATCGTATTAATGATTATGCTATGCGTTTCGGCTTTAATGCACCAACCGGTTTGGAATTATCCAAAGAGCAAAAGGGACTTATTCCATCTACAGAGTGGAAGAAGAAAACATATAGACCACCTGATAATAAGTGGTATCCCGGTGAAACCCCTTCTGTATCAATTGGTCAAGGAGCTGTAAGTGTAACACCAATGCAGGTTGCAAGGGCGATGTCTGCTTTGGTGAATGGAGGTCACGTTTATAGACCCTATGTGGTGCAGGAGGTGCGATCGCAAAATGGAACTTCACTTTTCGAAGGGGAGGTATTGGAGCAACGTAATCTCGGTGTAGAACCATGGGTACTTGATACTGTTAAGGAAGCATTGGTTGCTGTTGTGAATGAGGAAGGTGGAACAGGTAGACGCGCTTCCTTAAAAGATCTTGATATTGTTGTTGGTGGAAAAACCGGTACTGCCCAAATTAAACAGATGATAGGTACGAAAACTTTAAGAGAAAAAGATTCACTTGCTTGGTTTGCAGGATTTGCACCTGCGGAGAACCCAGAGGTTGTAATTGCAGCAGTTGTAGAAGGCGGAGGACATGGTGGTGTTACGGCAGCACCGGTAGTTAAGCAGGTTATGGCGGCGTATTTTGAGAAGAAAAATGGAACTAACGGACAAGAAGATAGTTAAACAATTTGACAGCCTGCTTTTCCTGTATCTCTTATTTATTGGAGTTATTGGTTTAGTTGTGCTTTACAGTGCTGGTTATGATACTGATGCCATTGGTGAAGATGGAAGCGTGGTATTATACAGCAGAGCCGCATTTAAGCAGGGGCTTTTTTGGTTGGTAGGATTGATTGTTATGCTCGGTACAATGTTTGTACCAGCAAAATTCTTTTATCGTATAGCATATCCATTTTATGGATTTTCATTGATTTTGTTGGTTTTGGTCTTGCTATTCGGTACGGCATCTCACGGGGCTACCCGTTGGTTTAATTTGGGACATGTTCATTTCCAACCATCAGAGTTAATGAAATTCGCTATGATTTTGTGTATGGCAAAATATGTTTCGCAGCACCTCCCGTCAGAAGGCGGATACACGTTAAAACAGTTAGTGTTTCCGGTAATGCTGGTACTAATTCCTATGGCATTAATTATGAAGCAACCGGATCTTGGAACATCACTTGTAGTCGGAGCGATCGGTCTAGGTATGCTGTTGTTTATTGGAATTCGTATTAAGACTGCACTATTACTTGGAAGTTGTGCCGTTTTATCACTTGTGCCGTGCTGGTATTTACTTTTGGCGGATTATCAAAAACAAAGAATCTTAACTTTGCTAAATCCAGAAGCAGACAGTTTGGGAAGAGGCTATCACATTATCCAGTCTATCATAGCCGTAGGGTCGGGATCTGTTTCAGGGAAAGGTTTTTTACAGGGTACTCAGTCGCAATTGGAATTTTTACCTGAACATACTACTGACTTTATTTTCTCTGTTTTGGCTGAAGAGTGGGGGTTCGCTGGGTGTATAGTCGTTTTGGCGCTCTATTTTCTGTTACTTTACCGTATGATAAGGGTTGCAAGACACAGTAAAGATACCTTTCAAGCATTTGTGGTAGTTGGTATCGTAGCGCTCCTTTCATTTCATATTATGGTTAATATTGGAATGGTTATTGGAATTCTTCCAGTTGTAGGAATCCCCCTTCCATTTTTCAGTTACGGTGGTTCTGCATTATTAACAAACCTTTTTTTGGTTGGTATTGTTTTTGGTGTTGCAATCAGAAGGAATCAAGTGGCTGGGAATTATTAAAAAAGGGGCTACTAGCAGGCTTCATAGCTATAACTCCTTAGTTCACGCATTATTTACATTCTTCCTATAACTTTATGCTACCCGAAAGCTAAATCGTGTTATAACATACCTGCGTAATGTTTTATATTTGGTTTGTACGGTATATGGAAATAAAAAAAGATTATAAACTAATATCCTTGGGGTTGGTACTTGTGGGCGCTTCGATGCTTTTCATTCAAGCTCCGGCAAAATCAGAAACGCCCGCTGAAGAGATAAAAGAGGTTGAGTTTAAAGGGACAACTCCATCTCAGCATATAGTCGATCCAATAAAAGAAGCTTTAGATAGTGTTAGACAAGAGGAAGAAAAGAAAATCCCTGTAAAAGAAAGGGATAAGTTAGATGAGCTTAGTGATCAAATTGAAAAACTTCCACCTGTTAATATTAATCTTGATGTTAATTTAGGAGAATTTGAAGCCATTAAATCTGAAGATAAACATTATGATGTTAAACCAATTGAGGATTACAAATTTGGCCAACTAATAGAAAGTGTTATACGCAATGAACCAATGGATATAGATCTAGAAATGGATCGTCCCTCAGAGGTTGGAATTGAGTGGTCTGAATGGCCGAAGGAGCAGTATTCCATTTCAGCTAACTTAAAGGACATTATTATACGTTTTAAAAACACAGCAAAGGATTTGCCGGAGGGAAAACCTCGTTATTTTCAGGTAATGTTAAATTTTGACGGGAATGATGTATTAGGAGAGCAGCTGAATGTTGATGGTTCAGTTAATGCGGAGAACATAGTCCTCGATGAAGATAACGTTACCATTAAACACAGTATGCCAAAAGTTCAAGCAGAAGCAGGAGGTGTGATCCTTAAGTTAAATCGCGATAAGCAATCCCGTTTCTTTTTGCGTGGTAGGGATGACTCTGGTGTGGCTGTAATTCTTCCAGCCGTCAAACAACGTAAATTACGCGCTGTGATGCTTTGCCCTCGTGACTACGATGTTTGGCAGTTAAAAGGTGGTTATGCCTTCTTGCGTGATACTGGTTATGAATTGGTTGGTATGGATGCAAAAGCTGAAGCTTCTGCAAAGGCTGGCGTTACAACAGGTTTTGGTGATGGCTATGCAGCAGTTCAGATTGTTACATCACCGAATATTTTACCATCAAAATTTTCAATAGATGAAGCAAGATTACTAAATCCATTTATGTCATTAACATATAAGCCTTGGGGACAAAAACCGCTTCAAGAGGAAAACAATCAGAGTATCTCTGCAGGTGTGTTAGTAAAGACTACTCATCAGAATTCATTCAATCATAAGACTGTACAGATTGGAGAGGTACGCACGACAGTAAAGCGTGTAGAGTTGAAAGATTCAATTTATCTTACCTTTCAAGGTACACCATTTAAGATTGAGGAGGGAAACTGCTACGCTGTAATTAGGGAAGATTTTCTTGGAAAGCGCTTTATCCAAGAACGTATAAAAGACTAAACGATAAGCGTTTACTTTTATGATCTCCGAAGTCACATCAAACATTGTTGCCTCATTAGAATTTAGCCCAACAGAGGGTGCTGCTATTCGTATCGAAGGTTCTGAGCTTAAAGAGCTTCCAGTCGGAAGTACAATAAAAGTTGAGGTTCAAAACAGTGAGTTGGGAGTGAGAGTCGGTGGTGAATTTGAAGCACTCCCCAAAGAGTTGGCAAAGGTTGTAAAAGCTGGTGATGAATTCCGTGTCATTCCAAATGGTGCAGCAAGATTGGTTGTTGCAGAAAAGCCAGAGCTTAAGGAACAACAAAAACTTGTTGATTTGCTAGGGTTGCAAGATAACGAACGAGCTAATTTAGCAAAACTTGTTACTGAAAGTTCAATGCAGGAATTTTCAAAGGCTGTTGCTGAGGAACTACCGTCAAGTTCTGAATTACAAAAGCAGGAAGTGGTACTTAATTTGTTAAAAAATTTTGCAGAGCTTCAAGAAGCACCTGATACTGCAAAACCATTAGAGCGTTTGCAGGTGCTTTTAAATGCGCTTGAGTCAACTGCAAGTGGTGATTTTAAGAGTGCCCTGAAAGAGGTTATAAATTTACAAACAAGTCAGCTTTCTGGACTACAGCAAAAAGAACCAAGTGTTCAGTCATATAACGAATTATTAAAAACACTTCCTGAACCAAGACCAGAGCTTCGTCTAAGTGAAAATCCAACCCTCAAAGAGATTTTTCAAGTTTTTTCAAAAGTAAGTGAGGAAGCAAATAAGGCGGATGCTCCTCAAGTTTATAAACTTCTCGAATCAAATTTACTCGCTATAGCAAATGAAAAGCTATCAGAAACAAATGAGGCATTAAAAGAGGTAGTTACAGAACCAAAGCAGCTTGAGTTACTACAAAAATTAACAGATCTGAATCTTATACCAAAAACTCACGAGCAGAAAACGGAGCAACCGCTTGAACGGTTGGAGATTTTTTCAAAAGCGTTGGAAGCTAGTAGCTCTGGTAATTTTAAGGTTGCACTGCAAGAGATCATTAATTTGCAGCCTAATGAGTTTGGAAAAGTTTATCAAAAGCTACTAACTGAGCAGCCAGCACTGCAATCTTATAACGATCTTGTTAAGTCACTTCCTGTTCCTAAATCTGAATTGTTGCTTAGTGAAAATCCTTCGGTAAAGGAGCTTCAGGAAGTATTCTCAAAGATTACTAATGACGTGGCGAAGGAGCAGCCAGAGCTCGCAAAGCTGTTGGAAGCGAAACTATCTGCTGTTGTTTTTGAAAAACTTTTAACTGAAGATGGCACTGAAGCTAAAGGGTTACTTCATCAAATGTTAAACTCGCCGAATCAAGATATCATTCTAGAACTTGAGAATGTTTTACCGAAGATTACGCCACAAAAAAACGAAGGTACCAAGCCACTTGAAAAATTAGAAACGATTTTAAGATCGTTTGAGAACACTGTGAGTAATGACTTTAGAAAAGCATTGGAAAATATTATTGATGCACAAATTAATAAATTAATTGAGAGTACAAAACTTGAAACTGTAAATTCTCAAAGCTTAAAGGAACTATTAGCAAATGTTAATGAAAGCAGTGGTATTACAAAACCTGAAACAATTAATCTGCAAATTCTAAAGGAGCTTTTAACAAGTCTTAAGGAAAATATTGAGAATGTAAAACCAGAAACAATTGATCCTCAAAAGCTTAAAGATCTTTTAACAAACGCTAAGGAAAATATTGAAAATCTAAAACCAGAAGCTTTGAATTCAAAGCAATTACAGGAGCTTTTGACGAATGTTAAAGAAAGCTTAGATAGTTTAAAAACGGACACAATAGATCCTCAAAAAATTAGAGATCTTTTAGCTAATCTAAAAGAAAGTGTAGAGAATATAAAACCAGAAACAGTAGATTCTAAGCAGCTCAAGGAACTTTTACTAAACTTAAAAGAAACTGTTTCAAACGAAAAACCTGAAACAATTAATCTTCAAAACTTAAAAGAACTTTTAACGAACCTTAAAGATACTATTGAGAACGTAAAACCAGAAACAACAGATCCCCAAAATCTGAAAGATCTGTTGACAAAAGTTAAAGAAAGTATTGAAAACCTAAAACCTGAAACAATTGATTCTAAGCAACTTAAGGAACTTTTAGCGAATGTTAAAGACAGTCTAAACAATCTAAAACCAGAAACACTAGATCCACAAAAACTAAAGGATCTTCTTGTTAATGTAAAAGACAACATTGAAAAGATTGATATAGCAAAGTTAATTGAATCAAGGCCTGTTGACGTTAAAGAAACGAGGATTGATTTTAGGGAAGCACTTGAGAGAGTTGTTCCAAATCTTGAAAAGACGGTATCGAAGAATGTTGAAGCTTTTAATGAATTGCTAAAAAACCTTCCTATCCCTAAACCAGAGCTTAGCCTTAGTGAAAATCCGTCTATAAATGAGTTAGGAGAAGTTTTTAAGAAGCTTGCAGCAGAGGTCGTAAAAGATCCTGTAACCTATAAGCCACTGGAGGATAAATTAGTCCTTGCGACCTTTGAGAAATTGTTATTAGGAAATACAACGAAAGAAGCGTTAAATGAAGTGTTCTCAAGAGAGTCAGATGCTGAAAAACTAAAAAGTCTAATAGAGCTTAAGGCGTTGTTAAAGTCAGAGGATGTAGCATCAAAGCAAACTCCTGCAAGCATTGATACTGTAAAGCCATTTGCAGAATTAGAAACACTTCTAAAAACACTCAATTCAACAGTGAATGGTAATTTTAGAGAAGCCTTAGATGCGTTCTTAAAACTTCAGCCAACAGCTATGATGGATAAATTCCAAGAGCTTTTACAAGCTCCTCCATCAATTGCTACGTTCAATGAATTAGTAAAAGAGCTGGGACTACCAGAGTTGACATTAAGTGAAACGCCTAACTTAAAAGAGTTTATTGAGATCTTTTCAAAAATTGCAGAGAGCGCTTCAAAAGCTGAAAGGCCAGAAAAGCCGTTAGAAGCAATGTTTATGACATTAGCGCTTGAGAATCTTTTAACGGAAGAAGATGATACAAACACTGCACAGGTTGTGCGAGATTTTTTTTCAGAGCCAGAAAAAGCTGAGCTTTTGAAAAAACTTGTAAACTTGAATCTTATTCCAAAAAGTGAAGATGGGACTGCTCAACAAGTCCAGAGTAGACAAACAGTTGAACAGATCTTAAAAACATTAGAAGGGGCTGTAACAAACGATTTTAGAAAAGCGCTTGAGGATGTAATCGGCACACAAACTGAGCGTTTGGTTTCTGAATTTAAGGCAACAGTTCCAGCGCCGACAGTGGATCGTTATAATGAGATCGTTAGAAATTTACCAGCTCCCATGCCAGAGCTTAGCCTCGCTGATAAGCCAAGCGTATCGGAGTTATTACAAGTTTTCTCAAAGCTTGAAGAATTAGTTCAAAAGGAACCTACGATATATAAGCCACTTGAAGCGGAGTTTTTGACAGTTGCTTTTGAAAAACTTTTAACATCAGAAACCCCTGCAACAACGGAGGTTTTACGAAATATTTTATCGAATCCTCAAGCCGCTACAGAACTTCGTAACTTAATTGACTTAAATATTACCCTTAAGGCAGATGGCTATTCTTCAGATTTATTAAAAGAGTGTCTGAGATTACTCTTTGCTGCGGAAGCTCTTGAGAATCAGGTTACACAGCCGAGTTTCAAGAAGTTAGAACATCTCTTTACAGGTGGGGTGTTGGATCTACAAAAACCGCTACAAAAGATTATGCGTGAGATGTTGGTTAGTCCAAATAGGATTCCAGACTTGCAGCAACTATTTGATGTAAGTAAGGAGCAAATTGTGAACACAAAGACAGCTGCCACACATCATCGACATTTAAGAAATTTTTTGGAGCTATCAGCCAATGTTAAGCAGCTTAATTCTATTTTTAGAGCGCTCGGTGAGCCGACCTATTATTTTTATCCTGTTCTTGTCGGAACCAATTTTTCGCTTTTAGAGTTAACCTATTTCCCACTAGAACAGTTAATGGGTGATAAGATAAGGCAAAAAAGAAGGAAGCGACTGAAAGCAAAAACCAATCTGGAAAATTTAGGGACAGTAGAGGTGGATGCGAGTTATTGTGATGATGAAGTTGATATAGATTTTATCTTTGAAGAAGAGCGTTCCTCAAACTTTGCAAAACGTTATCTTTCCCTTCTTCAAAACCGCTTGGCAAGTCTTGGCTATAGCTCTGTAAAGTTGCGCTGTAGAACTGAAAAAACAGAGGATATTGCTCCTGTCTGGGTTCGTGAGCTAGGTAGAGAAGTTTGTCTGGCTTAAAAGCCGATCACGAGTAGTTTAGTATCTAGCATCCTTTCCCTTAAGATTATATCATAGCAGGGGCTTTTTATTGATTGAGGGCTATATGCCACGCAAAAATGCAAATGGAAAATATGTAATCTCAGCCGGTGATGTGGCATCTTATACCGTTTGTCCTAGAGCTTGGGCGCTTGAACAACAAGGTGCAGTAAAAGACATTGGGAGTGCTTCCAAAGAAGGTTTAAAGTTGCAAAAAGAGTGGCAACGCAGCTTTAGTGATGCTGTTTTTTTTACTAGAAGTATTAATTTAATTTTAGCGTTGATTATTTTGGTTGTGTTTATTTTAGTTGTAAAACTTTTTGTTTAGTGGGCTTATGTCTTGGTTCCAATCCATAATTGTCGATCTTTCCAAGCTTGATTCATCGATAGTGTTGGCAGTTGTATTGCTTGTTATGATTATCATCGTCCTTGACGCAATAAGTATGTACGCTGCAAAGAAAAGGCAAAGTATTGGTTTTGAATCAATGAAAGACGCCATAAAAAACAGCAGCGAGAAAACTTCGCCAAGAGGTGGAAAGTATTACGTTTCTGATAAACAGCTTCTATCCGGTTCTCCTGATGCGGTTATTAATGAAGATGGCTTTTTTATTCCGATTATGCGCAAACCGATGGCCAAGAAGATAAAAGACCGCCATACAGCGCAAATGTTGGTATATATGCGTCTAATTGAAGAGTTTGAAGGCAAGAAACCGCCGTATGGGTATCTGATTTTAGGAGAAAAGTGTAGGCGTGTTAAGATCTATAACAGTGAAGAGCGCCAGGAGTGGCTACAAAGTATGCTAGATAAGATGCATAAGATCCTAGAGGAGAACGAAGAGGCTGAAGCTAAGCCACAACCAGGTAAGTGCCACAGTTGTCATGTCAGATCAAGCTGTAAAGATGCCTGTAAAGAGTAACTGTTCACCCTCCCCTAGAACGCCGGTGAAATTTGGCTAATTTTTATTTCATTAGTGGCTTATAATTCGCCAAATTCCCCCGCTTTTCTGCTATGCAGCATCATTTCGCTTTTGAGGTGTGAACGGTTACATCAAGAAAGCTTAATTTTCTGCAAAACTTGAAAAATGAATGCGTTATTCATACAATCCCAGCTGTATTCAAAGGAGAAAATTATGGTAAGGACACGTTTTGCCCCAAGTCCAACTGGGTTTGCACATATCGGTAATTTTAGAACTGCAATTTATGCATGGCTCTATGCTAGACAAAATAACGGCCAATTCTTATTGAGGATTGAAGATACGGACAGGGAGCGTTTAGTTCCAGGTGCAGTCCGTTACATTATGGAATCACTTGCCTGGCTAGGATTGGATATCGATGAAGGGCCATCGCACGAAGAATTAAAAGCGATTGGTGAGTATTGGGATGGTGCTCCAAATTTTGGTGGAGATTGTGGTCCTTATGTCCAGAGTTTAAGAAAGGATCGCTATAAAGAAGCTGCTGAAAAGTTGATTGAGCTTGGTGTAGCGTATCGTTGTGATTGCACAGCTGAGAGACTTGCAGCAGAACGTGAAGAACAGATGGCTAGAAAAGTTCCACATGTTGGTTATAGCGGTTATTGCAGAGATAGAAATGTTTCACCTGATAGCAAACATGTTGTGCGGCTTCGTATACCTGATGCAATGCACGCAGTTATGAATGATGCTGCTATGGGTGAGATTACTTGGGACTCACCATCATTGGCAGATCCGGTTCTTCTCAAAAGTGATGGAATGCCAACCTATCATTTAGCGTCTGTTGTTGACGATCATGCGATGGGGATTACTCATGTTATGCGTGGGCAGGAGTGGATCTCGACAGCTCCAATACATATCTATCTTTATCAAGCTTTTGGTTGGGAGCCACCTGTATTCTGTCACCTGCCGTTAATCTTAGGACCTGATGGAAAGAAGCTTTCGAAGCGTCATGGTGCTGAGCCACTTGATGTTATCAGAGAGAAAGGTTTCTTACCTGAAGCAGTTCTAAACTTTGTAACACTAATCGGTTGGTCGTCTGGTGATGACCAAGAGATCTTTAGTAGAGATGAGTTAATTAAAGCTTTTTCACTTTCTAGGATTAATCCTGCTGGTGGTATCTTTGATGCTGAAAAGTTGCAGTGGATGAATGGGGTTTATATTAGAAATTTAGATAGTGAAGAGTTTGCAAAACGAGCTATCCCATATCTTGAAAAAGAGGGTTTAACTGTTGATCGCAAGAAGTGGGATATTATGGCACCTCATGTTCAAGAGCGTGCAAAAGTTCTTCCTGATGTGATTGAGAAGGTCGATTATATCTTCAAGGATAAGATAGAGCGTGAAACCGCTGCTATGTTTAAGAAAGGCATTACAAAAGAGATCGCTTTACAGATTATTGATGAAGCAAAGAAGATTATTGAGAGTGAGCAAAACTTTGAAGCAGAAGTTCTCGAAAATGATATGAAGGCGATGTTGGAGCCAAACGGTTGGAAGATTGGTCCAACCTTTGGTGTAATTCGCATTGCAGTTACAGGTAAAACTGTTACACCACCGCTCTTTCCGTCAATCGTAGCACTTGGCAGGGAAGAAACCTTAAAGCGTTTAAATGAAGCAAGGGCTGATGTAGAAGGATTTACACCAGCATAATACTGCGTTGTCCTATGTTCTCGCACCTACGTTGTCGCACCTTCGTTGTCGCACCGTCTCGGTGCGACTGGTGTGCTTCATCTCAAGACGTTAGATCCAAAGGTCTTATAACGAAGCTTCAAACTATATTCTTCTAAAATTCATCGTTGCTCGATACTTGGTAAGTCGCACCTGCGACAACTTCTATTTCTTACAAACAACATCCCCAAGCTCTGCGGAGAATTCTGCATCATCTAATTCTGGCAAGGTTATGGAACACTTTATATTTCCAGAATCGATATAAAGGTTTTCATCACCCGTAATTTCAATCTGGAAGAAGCCATCCTCTTCTGTTGTACTGTAAGACTTAGTCCCTTTGATACGTTTCCACTCAATCGGATTTCCAGCTTCATCAACTAACCTTCCAATGCCGACAACCATTCTATCAATCTTCCATTCTTCACGAGCAATGTTTCCAGGGAAAAGAGTTACTTCACGAACCTTCTCGTCATATAGAACAAATTCTTTCTTTTCAAGAGGGCGGATAGCAACTTTATATGTGCGGTATGGTTGAAGTCCGATAACCGTCTTTGTTCCAGCTTTAATGGTTTCGTATGGATTGTTATCTATTAAAAGTTCTACTTCATCACTTGAAGTTTTGCTGTCAACTAGGACAACAAGTGCGGCATCCGTCTTAAAAGGGAAAGCAATTTGTGGTGTTAAAGTTTTATCAACTAAAAATGATGTACTACCATTTACTCCGTAAGTTGTTTTATTTGAATCATTCAAGCTTTGACGTCTGATGAAGCCGTTTGTATCAATGTAATTGTCTGTGTATTCACCGTGTATTTCATTTGACATATATGATTTTGTATTTCTCGCATGGCTGTTCGTGTATTCATTTTGAAAACGAACCTTTGATCCCTTATTACCCCTTGTTTTGTTATTGATTTCATAGCTAGTACGAATTATGTCATTTCCTTTTTTACTTCTTCCTTGTGAGGTAGTATTAATTTCAAGTGAATGTCTTGGAATAGCGAATGGTTCGCTTAGTGAGCGTCTATAATAGAGAGCTGCATTATACTCATCACCAGTATTGGTTTTTAGGAAAGCAGCGTTCAAGAAAAGTTGGTTTTTAACATCGTTAATAATGTTATAACGAATGTTTGGACCATGCGCCCAAGTTTCATCACCATTAAGTTTGTTTTGTGTTCCACGATATTGAAACATAAACGGACCAATATCGAATGAAATAGTCCCCGAATTAGTTTCCCTTGCATCAACAAAGACATTGAAAAGATCTAACTCAATATCCCTAAGCGTAATAGGTTTTTGTTCTTCGACCGCAAATGGTTCTTCTGGATTGTAATCAGTTGATGTTTCGGAGTGTGAAACATACCAATTTAATCCTAGAAGATTGCCATTTATATCAGCAGAATAACCGTATTCACCTTCTGATGATGTACCAAGAGTTGCACTGAGAATATAGTCTAGATAGTTTGCTTTAAATCCGATAGAAGCTAGGGTAATATTATCTGTCCCACTAACTCCACCATTTAGTTCCAGGAAGCTAAGAGCCCTAACCCGAAGGTCAGCTTGATAAACAGGGGTATCGAAAACATCCATATTATTTCTTAAAACACCTGCTTTAATGGTGAAGATGGGATGTGAGCGGATAGCTAACATTCCAGATTTGGTAAAGAACTGCCTGTCACGAACTATTCCACCATTATCTTGATGCATCACTATATCAACGTAGTAACTCCCGTGTGGAAAAGATGATGTATCTACATCTTGCAGACCGAAGTCTAAAACTTGAGCTGAGATAAGGCGACCACCTTGAAAAAACTCCACTCTGGACTTTGATGGAACGTAAATTGTAAGGCGGCTGCCATGTAGATCATCACGATTTAAGAAAAGTTCTTCGTCAGTATCAAAATAAACCCCCAAGATATCAGCTGAACCACTGAACTGTCCACCATCGGTTCTAATAGCACCAAAACCAAGTTGATATTCACCAAGCACCGTTCCAGCAACAGCTTCATTTAATACATAGTCATCATCGTTATTACGGTATTTTTGATACATAATAGCGTTAGCACGGTCAATTGGATCCTCTATAGTATCAGGATCAAAATTAGTTTCGTTTTCTTGGAGTGTCCCATCAGCCTTTACAAAGTATTTTCCAACACTTGCCATGCTTCTATGGGTAAAGGCGACATCTTCATCGCCGTTATATTCTCCAGATGCAGCAACATCAAAACGTTGCTGCAGAGAAAAATCGTTCTCTGGGTCTGGAAGATCTAAAGCATTATTTGTTTTTGATAGCCCCATAAATTTAGGATCTGGGGTAATAGAAACAGTAAAGACAGATGGATCAATTTTTATTCTGCCAATACCATCGACGATACGTTCTGTATGAATCTTTCCCTCAAAGAGTGGATAAAGCTTTTCTGCTTCCTTAACTGAAGTGAGTTGCTCAATTAATCCTTCTCTGTCTTCAATCTCTGACCAGGTGTCAGTAAACTTAACTAGGACCAATCCTTGTAATGTGTCACCCAAATAAAGGTCAAAGAGGGTAGTGTCTGTTTCATCATCTTCTTCGATTTGAATACTAGAGAGGATATCTGTATCCATACAGGCTAGCGGTTCAGCAACTTCTTCTACGCTCTGTTCTTGGCTTAAAGCAAAAATGGGATAAAGTATTCCTAACAGTGTTACATAGCTAGGTAATATGTACTTTCCCCACATAATCATATCAACTATATCGCCTTAATTATTAGGCATTACAATAACTCTTTCGGTTTTGTCATTAAAATCTTGTGTGAAGACAAATGCCTTATCATGTGGTACTTTTGCGGTTGCTTCCATTCCAGGATAGAGACGACGTGGAATGGGTGGAAGCGCCTCACAAAATTGTGATTCATCATCACTCTGTTTTAATTTAGATATGTCTTCGACTTTACAGGCGTATGGGGTTCTAATACGAACATTTGTATTTCCAACATTTTTGAAAGTTACTGTTTCACCATTTCTTTCATATTGAAGATCTTGTTTTAGATCTGTTGGTTCTGCAAAGATTAACATACCAACACCAGTTAAAACCTTTATAGATATATTATGAGTATTTGCAGAAATTGATTCTTTATCAGCTGCTTCTTCATGTGATTCTGCTTGTGGAACATAAGATATACGAAAGACCTTTTCCATATCATTTGGCCTCTCACGTAGTAAAATTCTTACGGTACGCTCCCCTTTTCCTTGCACGGAAAAACGGTTTGGAGAAACAAGCAATGAAGTTGTCTTTACACGCTCTTCATTTTTTGTACCAGGGTTTATTACCTCAATAGGTTCTGCTGTTACATAAAGAAGCTCTTCACTGCTGTTTCCGACTGTAACGTTTTTAACTGGTCTATCGCTTGATTTAAATGAGGTAATAACATCAGTAACAGAAATCTGTGCTAAAACAGTACATGGTACAAGACAGTAGATGAAAAGGAGAAGTTTTAATTTTAACATTAGTTTGGCTCCACAATTACAGTTATTGATCCTATATAGCTTCCACGAATAGCAGCTAAGAGATCTCTTTCAGAAAAAACTATTTCAAGGTAAGCGTTCTTTGTACCGTTACAGTCATATTGGTCACATTTATAGCTAGTCGTCATATTGTATTGTGCAATGTTTGAGGCAAGCTGTACTTTTCCAGATGATGAAGCACTATCGTTCCAATAGACACTATAACTTACGCTATGAGAACCGCTTATAAGGCTGAAGGCATTTCCAGCTCCACTTCCAAGCACTGTAACGTTATAAGCATTGTTATCGCTACATACACAGAGGGTTGAGCTACCACTTACATCTCCATGACCTGTGAATGGTGAAAGGGCAAAATTTGAAAAACCAGAGATTAAGACATCTGCAAAAACAAAATTAAAAGGATAAAACAATAGGATTAAAGACAAAAATATGAGTCTTCTAATACATGATTTTATTTTTAAGAAAACAGTCTTTAGCATTTTTAGCGACAAGAAGACACATTTTAAGTTACTTAAAGTGATTAAGATCTAACACATAACTTGTTGTTTAGACAAGGCTTTTTCCTATGAACTGGTATATGGAAAAAAAACTAAAAAAATTTTGCACTTGATGGTTAAGTTTTTTTCACACAACTCCGAAGCTATATTTACACAAGGGCAGGTAGTTATTTTTATTGCCCATTTATATCCTGATTATAGGAGGGAAAAATGAAGAGGAATTTATTTAAAATAGCATCACTTTTGGCGTTGGGGGTTGCCTCCACCGCTTTTGCAGCAACACAAGATGGTGCTGTGGGTACCACTGAATCAATTGGAACTGCAGATATAACTTTAACCATCCCCAAATTGATTCGAATAACTGGCATGGATCCTGTGCAATTTGGTAATTATTCGGCAGGTGGAGATACTATGTCAGTAACTGACGAAGTGTGCGTTTATGGTAATTTTGATCCAACTGACACTTACCGAGTGACAGCTCATGGTAGTGGAACTAGTAACGCCTTCACGTTGACTAGAGAAGGAAGTGGAACTGCTCACGCCCTTCCATATCATGTTTATTACAACAGTACGGTAGGGGCAGCTGTTGGTACAGAGTTTTCTTCTCCAACTACTCCTATAACTGCCCAGAGTGGATTTACTAATACGTATTATGAATCAGATGCATGTGCAGGTCATGAAACAGCACAGTATACTGTGGAGATAATGAAGGCTGATATTCTGGCGGCTAAGTATGGTACTTATAATGGAACGTTAACCTTGATTGTTGAACCAGAGCCAGTAAGCTAACAGTATGGAGTAAGTTTTACGGCTACTACATAACGTTTTCAAGCACTTACTGGTTGTCCCCCCGTGGATAACCGATGCTGAAAACTACCCTATTAATTCAACCTAGGCGACGGCATATCCTCTTCATGTCGTCGCCTTTGTTTATCTAGCGCATCCCCCTCAAAAAAGGACACTCATTGATTGGTATAACATTTTGATTTTATTGTACGTTGTCGCAGGTGCGACTTGCCAGACATCGAATGATGATGAAGCTTCGAAGCTTACAGTTTGAAGCTTTTTCTTACTACCATTGGATCTTATGTCTTTAGCTGACACCCTCAAAAAAGGACTCACTGATTGGTATACCCCATATAGCTCTGACAAATTTATCAATCCAGATGCATTTTTTCCTTGATTCAAAAAAATAAAATGTTATTTCTCTTATTGCCTAGTGACCTTTTTTGAAGGAGAAAAAAAATGAAATTATCAGCAGAAAAACAAGGAGACTTGTCGTTAGATCACTATGAAATTGGATTGCGACATCGCTTTGGTCAAGGTGTCGTTGAAGATCATAGCGAAGCATTTAGACATTTCGAGGAATCAGCAAAAGCTGGTAATCGTGAAGCACAATACAGAATGGCTTTGATGTATCTTGATGGAGTTGGTGTTTCTAAAGATCCCGCCAAAGCTAGAGAATTACTGATAGAAGTTGCAAACACTGGGCATCAAGGTGCTAAAGAAGATCTGGAAAAAATCTATCGATATGGGATCGGTGTCGAAAAAGATCCTGTAATGGCTGACATGTGGGGAGCAAAAGCAGCTATTTAAATGGTTTGGCAAAAATTTTTACCTGGGGTAACTGCTCACACCTCAATAGCGAAATAGTGCTGCATAGCAGAGAAACGGAGGAATTTTGTGGGTTTTAAATTCAAAATAAAATAAAAAAGCCAAAATCCACCAAATTTCACCGGTCCTGCAGAGGGGGAGTGAGTGGTTACAATCTGGGACACTCTAAATTTATGGACTTGATAAAAAACGTGTGTCCCAGATTTACCTCATTTTCTATTTGCTCTTACAGCGGCAATTTCATTATTTATATCATCAAGTGACATTTCTGGTAGTTTTTGAGCTTCTTCTCGTAGTCTGTAAAATGCAGAAAGAGCCTCTTCCCTTGTTACGAATTCAGGTAGAGTAGCATC
>JAEEGL015705921.1_pt1 | contig 18667 bp, 16 predicted proteins | sample 9134231 | NCBI WGS metagenome assembly JAEEGL01 (sample SAMN16246548, study PRJNA631951) | gut metagenome | biome: gut microbiome; feature: rumen; material: fiber-attached | host: Bos | place: Iran: Karaj | collected 2018-10 | reverse complement strand
CAAAAATAAACACTATTTATTAGTGCTTATTTTTTTAAAGTAATTATATTTTAAAGTTAAATCATTTTTTCTAGCTAATTCTGTAACTAATATATTTTTTTCTTCTAAGGATTCTTTACTTATTTTTTTGTTATTAGTTACTTCCCCACCTTCAACATATACATTTCCATCATACCATGAGTAATCACTAAAAAATACTATTCCTGAATAATTATTTGCAAGAGCATCTTTCATAATGTAATTATTTTGATTGTATTCAAATCCATATAAGTTTAGTATTGTAGGCAATATATTAAGTTGTGAAGTTGTTTTTTTAATCGTTCCCTTTGTTTTACCATTATCCCAAATCATGAATGGTGTTTTATTGATTAAATTATTTGATACTTTTTTGTAATTATATATAACTGATTGATCTTCCATAGTATATAAATAATGGTCAGAGAACGCTACTATTACTGTATTATCAATTAGTTTCTTTTCTTTTAATTTATCAATTAATAAAGAAATCATGTAATCTGTCTCTTTTGCTTGTCTTCTAACGCATTCTTCTTCACTCATTTGTACAAATTCACTTGTAGATGATGTTTCTTCTTCTTTATTTAATTCTTCTTTATCCATGTTGTAAAGCATTTTACATACACCTTTTTTATTATTAAAAGGTATATGTGGTGAATATGTAATTATATAATCAACAAATGAACTATCTTCTGGAAACATTAAATTAGAAAACTCTTCATTTAATATAAGCTCTCTATCTAATTCATATTCATTATTATCATATTTAAACATGTCAATTAAACCATAATAATTATCATAACCCCAGTTTTTATAATTAATACTTCTAGAATAATATTCTCCATGATTCATATGAAATGCATTAACAACGTATTCTCTTTCTTTAAATAATTTAGCCATTGAATAAGGAAAATAATTATTATTAAATGAATATGCATTTTGATTATATGAAAGCGGTACTATAAAACCAGTATTAACTGCAAACTCAGAATTAAATGTGGATCCACCACCTGTATAAAATGAATAATGATCTGTAAAATTTATAGAGTTTTTCATCATATTATATAAAGTTGGCATTGTATCTTTTGTTACTAACCAATTATCAATTCCTTCAAGTTGTAAAAATATTAAATTCTTACCTTTGAATTTACCTGTATATTTATTTTTAGAACTTATTTTTTCTTCTTTATATATTTCAGATAAATATTCAAGTTCCTCTTCATTTACTTTTTCTTTTCTTAAATATGTTACATATATACTTCTAAAAGTATATTCATACATTCCACTAACTCTCATGCTTTTATTAGCATCATTATATTGATTATATATATTTCTTGGATTTTTCCATGTACTCCATACTAAACTTGAATTGGCACGTCCTAAAAATAAAGGAGTTAATGTATGTAATATTATAAATATTAATAATGTAATTAATAATCTTTTTTTATTAAACTTTTTATTCTCTGGAATATTTTTAAATCCAAAAACTATTAAACCAATAACTATAATTAGTAATAAATATACTAAAATATTACAATTTCTTATAGCATCTAATATATAAGGGGCTCCTTCAGAAGCTGACTCAATTAAATTAAATGTAAAGAAATTAGAAGTCATTGAATAGTAAACATTATTTATTAAATAAACCCCTACAAATAATATATTTAAAAATAAATATATCCACTTACCTACTTTTTTACTAAATGATGTAATTATTCCAATAAATAAAACCATATAACATATAGTAAATAAATTAGGTGCTAATCTATATACTTTAAAAAAGCCTATGTTTCTTCCTAAAAATCTAGTGAATAAATCTAAAGCAAAAAAAGAAAAAGACATAAAAAATAAAGCTTTATTTTCTTTTATTAATTTTATTAAATCATTAAAAATTTTACTAGGATGCTTCTTTAACCCTTTAAAATATTCTTTTAACGCTTTCATTTAACCACCATTTTTATTATTATAACATTTTAAGTATTTCATGTAAATATTGTTTGCCTTTTTAAAATTGACTATTTGTTTTTTAAAATTGACTATTCATGAGTTTTATACTATAATTTCTTAAGGAGAAAAGGGATATGAAAGATATAATATTAGATACATTAATTGATGCTTTAAAACTATTACCATTCTTATTTATAGCTTTTTTTATAATAGAACTTTTAGAGCATAAATTTAGTAATAAAACAGATAAAGTAATTAAAAATTCTGGCAAATACGGTCCATTATTAGGATCTCTTTTAGGTGCATTTCCTCAATGTGGTTTTTCAGTACTCGCAACTAATTTTTATATTACAAGAATTATATCTTTAGGTACTCTTATATCAATATATTTATCTACAAGTGATGAAATGTTACCAATACTTATATCACATAAAACTAATTTTACTTCTATATTATTAATTATTTTAATTAAAATATTTATAGGTATGACTTCCGGATTATTTATAGATTTTATTATTAGAAGAAATAAAAAAGAAAAAATAAATTATAAATTATGTAATGATGATAATTGTGATTGTGAAGAATCTGGACCATTTAAATCAGCTTTAATACATACTTTTAAAACTTTATTATTTATAATTATAATTTCATTTGTATTAAACATAATAATGGAATATAAAGGTACAGAATTCTTAGAAAAATTATTCTTAAAAGATTCACTACTCTCTCCATTTATTTCAAGTATAGTTGGACTTATTCCTAACTGTGGGGCTAGCGTATTAATAACAGAGCTTTATATAAATAATGCTATATCATTTGGAGCTCTTATTTCCGGCCTTTTAACAGGTAGTGGAGTCGCAATATTAGTTTTATTTAAAAATAATCCTAACTTAAAAGAAAATTTTAAAATATTGTTAATTGTCTATTTAATAGGTTCAATAAGTGGATTTATTATAAATTTAATAAAATTATTAATATAAGATGCATAAGCATCTTATATTTTTTTATAATTTAATATGAATAGTAATATGATAAACAGTTTAAATAGATTAAAATTTGAAGACTTTTTATTAGTCTTATTTATAATATTAAGTTTATTAAACATATATGGAAATCAAAATGAAAAAGAATATTTAAAAACCAAAAATACTACATATAAGAATAATGCTAATAATATATTTAAATTTACAATATTAATAACAATATTTATATATTCATATTTTTTTATAAGAAATTACCATTCATATAGAATGGCAAAAGAACATGAAAAACACACATTTATAATAAAACTATTAGGTTCATCCTTTTTAATAGCTGGTGCGGTATGTCTACTATATTTTCAATCAAGAGAATCATCATTTAGTGGATCTCCTGCAATATAGAATTTAATATTTTTTGAAAAATTGTTACTTATATTATTATTTATAGTTTTAATATAATAAGAAAAGCACACTAACATTAAAAATGTTAGCGTGCAACCAAAACTTGGAAGCACATCTACTCTTTAAGGTGTGTCCTTTTTATAATACGTAAGTTTCCTTACACATATACATTTTATCATATTTTATTAATTAAATGCAAGTTCTACAGATAAGTCATCATCAACAAGTGCAATAAACAGAAATATAAGTCCACTTACTAATATAAAGAAAGAACCAAAGAATGATAAATATACTAATGTTTTTTTTCTTTCTGAATCAGTTGGCTTTATATTTTTTATATCATTTAGCGATGATTTTAAGAAGTAAAAATAAACTATTATTAATACGCTAAATATAAATATCATTACTTTTCTATATTTTTCTTTACTTATCTCATCATTAAATACAAAGTATTTTCTTTCTAAACTATTAGCAAACCAACTTAAAAATATTATACCTATATATATTAACCATATTTTATCTTCAGCTAGTAATTGTTTTAATTTATTTTCTACTCCCCTGTTCATAATAAAATATATGGTTTTTTTATTTAATTAGAAGTTTGAAACTGTGAATTATATAGTTCAGCATAAAATCCATTTTTAGATATTAGTTCATCATGATTACCTACTTCTACTATATTACCTTCATTCATAACTAATATTAAATCTGCATTTTTTATTGTTGAAAGTCTATGTGCGATTATAAAACTTGTTTTATTTTTTGTTAATCTATCCATCGCAGAAGTTACTAATTTTTCTGTTCTAGTATCTACATTAGAAGTTGCCTCATCTAAAATTATAAAAGGTTTATCTTCTATCATTGACCTTGCAATTGTTAAAAGTTGTTTTTGTCCAGATGATAGATTATCATTATCCCCTAATACTGTGTTATATCCTTCTGGCAAAGTTTTTATATAATGGTCTAGTTCAACTAATGAACATATTTCTTCTATTTTTTTGTCTGATATGTTCTTTTTATTATAAGTTATATTTTCTTTTATAGTTCCATTAAATATCCAAGTATCTTGAAGTACCATTGTAAATAAATCATGTATATTTTCTCTAGTTAAATCTTTTATAGATACACCATCTATTATTATATCTCCAGAATCTATTTCATAAAATTTCATAAGCAAATTAACTATTGTTGTTTTACCTGCTCCGGTAGGCCCTACTATCGCTATTTTCTGACCGGATTTTATTGAAGCACTAAAATCTTTTATTATTGTTTTTTCTTTATTGTATCCAAATTTTACATGTTTAAATTCTAAATTCCCTTTTACATCTTTTCTATTTAGTTTAACAGTACCTTTTTCTTCATTCATTTCTTTTTCAAAAAGAAAATTAAATACTCTTTCAGAAGCTGCAGAAGCTGATTGTAAAGATGACATTCCTTGAGCAAATTGAGATAAAGGACTTGTAAATAATCTTACATATATCATAAATGCTACTATTACGCCAAATGAAATATTCCCCTTTATTACAAGTAATGCTCCAACTATACACACTGCAATATATCCAAAATTACCAATGAATCCCATTATTGGGTGCATAAGCCCAGAATAAAATTGACTTTTTCTTGAATCTTCAAATAGTTTTTCATTTAATGTATCAAATTTATTCATCATTTCATCTGTTGCATTATAAACTTTTACTATGTTTTGGCCTGAAAATACTTCTTCAATGTGTCCATTAACACCACCCAATTCTTCTTGAACACTAATGAAGTATTTTTGACTTTTCTTAATTATAATTACCATTAAAGAAAAGCCTATTATACTTGATAATATTGCAGTTATAGCAAGTATCCAATTTGTATAAAACATCATTATTATAGAACCTATAAATAGTGTTAAAGCACTAACTAATGTAATTAAACTTTGATTTAAATTATGTCCTAATGTATCCACATCATTAGTAACTCTTGATAATAAATCTCCTATTGTTGTAGAGTCAAAATATGAAAGTGGTAATTTATTTATTTTAGTAGAAATGCTACTTCTTAAATCCTTTGAATACTTATTAGCGATTGTGGCAATTATAAAACCTTGTATGTAGTTAAATATAAAACTTAATAAATATATTATTAATAATATAACTGCTATTTTATTTACTTTAGTAATATCTATTTTAGTCATCAATCCAGCAGTGATAATATCAGTTATTTCTTTCAATTTATCTGGTCCAATTATAGTTAATATACTTGAAATCATAGATAGTATAAGTGAAATTATAATAAAAGGAGTGTATTTTTTATTATAAGATAAAGCTTTCATTAATGAGCCTTTAAAATCACTTGGTTTTGAAGTATCAATATTACCATGATTATGCATTTTCTAACTCCTCCTTTGATATTTGAGATTCAGCGATTTCTCTATAAACTTTACAATTATTAAGTAACTCTTTATGTGTTCCATTACCAACTAAAATGCCATTATCTAGTACAAGTATTTTGTCTGCATCTTTAATTGTTCCAATTCTATTTGAAACAATAAACTTGGTAGAATTTTTAGTATACTTATTTAGTTGCTTTCTAAGATTATAATCAGTTTTAAAATCAAGTGCTGAGAATGAATCATCAAAAATATATATTTCAGGATTACGAGAAATAGCTCTTGCAATTGAAAGTCTTTGTTTTTGACCTCCAGAAATATTTGTACCACTTTGTGATATATTTGAATTAATTCCTTTATCCATTTTGCTTACAAACTCTTCTGCTTGAGCTACTTCCAAAGATTTTTCAATATTATTAATATCTACTTTTTTACCGTTAACTTTACCTAAACTTATATTATTCTTAACTGTACCTTTAAATAAAATTGGCTTTTGAGAAATATACCCTAGTTTATTATAAAGATATTCTAACTTCATATCTTTAATATTAATTCCATCTACTAATATTTCACCTTCAGTAGCATCATAAAATCTTGGAATTAAATTAACTAGTGTAGATTTACCAGACCCAGTTGATCCTATAACACCAATGACTTCCCCATTACTTGCTTTAAAACTAATATTTTTTAAAACATATTCTTCTGCTTCGGGATATTTGAAACTTACATTATTAAATACTACCTCTCCTTTTAATCCATTATCCTTAGAAATATTTCCATCTTTTATTTTAGAATTAGTACTTAATACTTCATTTATTCTTGAAATTGAAACTGACGCTCTTGGATAAATTATAAACAATGCAGCAAGTAACATAAATGAAATAATAATTTGAACTGCATATGAAGAAAATACTACCATATCACTAAATACTACTATTTTATTTGCTAATAAAGATTTATTAATTATATAAGCACCTGTCCAGTAAATAGCAAGTGATAATAAAGACATTACTGATGTCATAACTGGGCTAACAATCGCCATTAACCTTTGTGTAAACATATGAGTTTTAGTTAAATCATCATTTACATTTTCAAATTTGTTTAATTGATAATCTTCTGCGTTGTAAGCTCTAACAACTCTAATACCAGTTAAATTTTCTCTTGTTATTTTATTGATATCATCAGTTAATTTTTGTACTTTTTTAAATTTAGGAATTACTACAAATATTAATACAGTAACTAACAATAAAATAATTACAACGCCAATTATTGTTATTAATGAAAATGTCCACTCTTTACCCATTATTTTCATAATAGCCATAAATGCCATTATTGGAGCTTTTGCAAGCATTTGTATTCCCATTATTAAAAACATTTTAACTTGTGTAATGTCATTAGTAGTTCTTGTTATAAGACTACTAGTTGAAAATTTTTGTATTTCCTCCATATTAAAAGTTCCAACTTTTTCAAACATGTTTCTTCTTAATTTTTTTTCAAAAGAAGTACCAACATATGCTGCAAAATATCCCACAAATATTGCTAATAAAAGACTACCAAGAGAACATAAAAGCATCCATAAACCTTGATTTAATATATCATTCATATTAGCACTATTTAATTGAATAAGTCTAGTTATATTTGACATATATTCTGGTATTTTTAAATCTAACCATACTTGAATTATTATAAAAAATATAGAAATTATTATAAATAGCATTTCTTTCTTGTGTAAATTTTTTAATATTTTTATCATATACTCTCCTTATAAACACTTTACTTATTATACATTATTATATTTATTACAACAATAGTTTTATGATATAATAATTATGAAAGTAGATGATAATATGAAAAAAATAAATATAGATGAAATAATTCATACAGATGATATTGATATGAATGATGATTTATTAATTCAAGATGTCAACTCTAAAAAAAATATTAATTTAGAAAACACTTTAGAATTAAATATCCCTAATAATCTAGAAAAAACTGCTGAAATAAAAATAGAGGATAATTATGAGCAGGATTAATGAAATAGATGAATTTTTAAGAAACATTTCTGATTATTTAAAACATAATCCAAGTTTTGAATTGCAAGAAAAGCATGTGTATGAAATGTTAAAAATGTATGATTTTGACAATGAAGAATATAAAGTGAGTTTTAAAGATTATTTTTCATATTGGGAAGAATATTTTAAAAGTCAAAAAAATATAACAGTATTTGTTCATGGTGAACAAAAAAGATTTTTACAATTTTGGAACAATAATAAAGATGACAATGACTATATAAAGTTTTATGTCAGTGTAGACCCTGGAAGTATGTTAAAAACAGTTAATGATATTTTTACATTTACAGAAAAAAATAATATTACACAATGTTCTAAAGTTGCTGATAAAGCCAGAAGTGATTCTATAGTTTTAAGAATTAAAGAAGAAGATGCTGAAAAAGTAATGAATTATATAAATAACAACAAGTATATAAATAGAAATGCTAAAAAAACAAATCCATTTTTGCTTCATGAAGGTGTTGTAGGAGTTGCCTATGATGATAATTTAAGTTATAATTCAACAGTTTCTTTTATAATTACAGAATACTTTAAGTTTAAAAAGAGTAATAATGATTTAGAAAATACAAATTATATTGATTTTTATAAATATGTGTATAATTACTCTGAAAAGTTAAGATTAGATGAAAAGTTTATAGAAAAATTTGAAAATTCTAAATATTTTAAATCAGAATATAATAGATTATCTAAATATAAAATATCTAAAGAACAAGTATTAGATAATTCACGTAGAGTTATTGATTTAATTAGTTTTAATTTAAATAAAAATAAAAATTATAAAGATCTTATTGATTTGTATAAATCAGATAAAGTTAAAGCAAAAAAAGAAGAAAGTATTGATTGTAAAAAACTATTAGACAATTATTTGGATGTTGCGTTTTGTAAATATAAAACTAAAGAAGGAATAGCCGAATATTTAGAAAGTTATATGAATGGTAATGTTATAGCTATAACTCGTACTAATAATTTTAGAGATTTATTTCAAAGAAACCTTCCACCTAATAAAATAAATCAAATTACAGATGGTAATATTAATAAGTATATTGAAGACTATTTAAAGAATTATAACAATTATTCAATATTTATAGATAGTTGTTTATCAACTTATAAAAAATACGGTAAACCACAACTTATTTTTGCATTAAGAAATGCTACTGAAGGCAATTATTCTTCTTTTACAAATGATAACGGTTTAAGGACTTTAATGTTTGAAAAATTAAAAAAAGAAGATGTAAATGAATTTATAAATAGAATTATTTTTTCTTCTAATGTTGATTTAGATGATGACTATATAATTGCTTGTACTAAAGCAATTGAAGAAATGATTAAAGAAGAAAGTAACAAAAAATTGTAAAAATTTCTATTTTGTAAAATAAAACTTCATTTCTATATTTAAGAAATGAAGTTTTTATATTTAAATTTTTTATTCTATTTTATCTAATATTTTTAATAAGAACTCTGAAACTGCATTAGAACTATATTCTAAAAATTCATCAAATGTTAAATTGTTATTAGCTTCTTTATTAGGTGAATCTGATATTGATCTTATAACTAGAAATGGTATGTGTGATAAATAACATGTTTGTGCAATTGAAGCACCTTCCATTTCTACACATAATGCATCAAACTTAGAATTTATTTTTTCTCCCATTAATGATTCTGTAATAAATATATCACCAGATGCTATTGGCCCAATATGGATATCATCATTAAGTTTTATAGTACTTGCAAGTCTTAACAAATATTCATCACATGGTATATATTTACCAACATTTGGAATATATCCTCTTTCATAATCAAAAGGCCTTAAATCAAAATCATGTTGAATAAGTTTATCTCCTATTACAACATCTCCTATTTTAACCTTTGTACTAACTCCACCAGCAACACCAACATTTATTATACAGTCTACTTTAATATTATCTATAATAATTTGAGTACATCTAGCAGCATTTACTTTTCCTATTCCACTTTCAACTAATACACATTCTTTATCTTTATATTTGCATTCATAAAAATTTAAATCAAATATTTTATATTCATTTATTGATTCCATATTTTTTAAGACTGCTTCTAGCTCTTCTTTCATTGCAAATATTAAACCTATTCTATTCATAACTCACCTACTTTTGCCACATTATAAAAATACTACTTTATATAAAAAAATACAAGTAAAATATACCATATTTTAAAAAAAATAAAAATAATGTATAATTAAGATATAATATGTGGAGGTACAATGAAAATTTTAAAAAATGATTTAAAATGTGAATTAAATATTAGAACAGAAAAAGATTTTCCTACAAGAGGCATTGAATTTATCGATATAACACCATTAATAATTCAAAAAGATGTATTAGAAGAAATTACTAATGTTTTTGTTAAAGAACTTAAGGATAAAGATATTGATTATATTTTAGCACCTGAAGCTAGAGGATTTTTATTTGGAGCTTGTGTTGCTACTAAACTAGGTGTTGGTTTAATCCCAGTTAGAAAAAAGGGTAAATTACCGCCAACATCAGTTGAGAAAACATTTGAATACGTTAAAGAGTATGGTGAAGATGTATTAGAATTGCCCAAACTAGTAAATGATAGTTATAAAAGCAGAAATTTCTATCTTATAGATGATATATATGCAACTGGTAATACACTTAAATCAATTGAAAATGCAGTCGTAGACCTTGGTGGTAATGTTGTAGGTATGGGTGTGGTTCTTAATATTAAAGAATTAAATAATAACACATATTTATACTCAATTATAGATGTTAATGAATCATAATTAATATATTACAAAATAAAAAACTCACTTTTAAGTGAGTTATTTTTTATTTGGAGCAAGTAGTGGGGATCGGACCCGCATCTCAGCCTTGGCAAGGCCGCATAATAACCATTATACTATACCTGCATTCAGTAAATATATAATATTATATTTACTTCAAAATTGCAAGTGTTTTTATTCACTTTTGAATACTTTTAATGTAAGTAATAGTCCTAATACAAATAATACTATTGATATTATTATTTGTATTATATTAGTTGTATAGCTAAATAAACTAATAATTATCTCTATAATAGATGCTACTAAGAATCCTATAACTGCATAATATGTTTTTGTTTCATATTTTTTAAAAAGAAATTCTATTATTTTAGATATGACTATTATTCCTAACACTACCCCTATTCCAAATGGGATTAATATTATTAAATTATTAGTTACATTATTCATTTTTATAAAATCTGTTATTGTTTTTAATATTGGTTCATAATACCCTAATATCATTAGCATAAATGATCCGCTTATTCCAGGAACCACTAATGTAGCAGCTGCCACTACACCTACTAAAACTAATTTTATTGTTTGAATTAAATTGAAATTATTACTAAATACTACATTATTATTTCCTTTTAATAAATAAACACCTAATACTATTGAAACTCCTACTAAGAAATAAAATACATTTGATATTCTTAATGTGTTTCTTAAATCAACCCTTTTTAATAATGATGGGATACTTCCAATTAGAAGGCCTATAAAAAATATTATAGTTGGTATTGGATAATGTTCAAATGTATAATTTAGTATTAATGCTCCTAATATTAATGAAGCAAATACTCCTAATCCTAAGTTTATTACAAATAGTAAATTCTTTTTAAAATCTTTAAAAAAATGTGATATTGTGTTTATAATTCTTTCATATAATCCAAGTGAAATGGCTAATGTTCCACCTGATACACCAGGTATTATCATCGCTGAACCAAGTATCATTCCTTTTAAAAATATCATTATTCTTTCTTTCATTAAAACTTCACCTTCAATTCTCTAATAAAATCTTTATACAGAGATTTTTTTATTCTACTAAGTATTTTAATCTTTATTATTAGATTTGAAATACTATATATTTTAAATTTATTTATTTTATAATAATTACAAATGTCTTCTAATGTATTTATTATTATTCTTTTATTATTCAATACTAACCATTTATTATATTTCTTTAATATCTTTTTATTTACTAATATTTTTTTATAATATTCTTCATTTTTATTTTTAAAATAATATTCATTTCCATCTAATTTATCTATTACTTTTAATGTATCATAATAACCTAGTTTAATATTGTAATTAGTTATATCCTTACTAAAAGCGATTATAGAGCCCAATTTCCTATATGATTTTATTTCATAAATATTAGACTTTGTTTTATACTTAGGTAGTTTATCTCTATGTGCTCTTACTACATATATATTATCTAGTTTTTTGTTTATTAACATATCAACAGGACATTTATCATAAGCTCCGCCATCTAAATAATAATTCTCATCTATTATTTTTTTGAATTTAAATATTGGTAAATATGAACTAGCTAATAAATAATCTATTAGTTTTCCTTTTGGTATATCATTTTTAAATACTTGAACTTTTTTGGCTTTTGAAATATTGTAAGTTGCAAGACCATATTCTATATTGCTATTTCTCAGCTTCTCTTCATCTATATTTTCTACTAGCATGCTCTTTAATGCAGATGTATCTATACCAGCATTTTTTATAACATGGTATACTGTTTGTAAACCTTCTTTTATATTATCTTTTGTAAATTCTCTATTTTTTATTGCATTAAATAGTTTTTCATCTATACCAAATAACTCTTTAGAACTGGCACCTTTCCATAAAGATTCTAGTTTTTTATATTCGCCAGTTGCTACAAAGACACCATTTATTGATCCTATAGATGTTCCAACAACATAATCAAAATTTATATTTCTTTTTTTAAATGCTTTTAATGCTCCAACATGGTAAGAACCTCTTGCTCCTCCACCTTCTAACACTAGGCCATTCATTTTATTCCTCCTTTATTACTTGGTATGTATTTATTGAAATTAATAATATTATAACACCTAATATTAATCCACCTACTACATCTGTAAAATGATGTACTCCTAAATATATTCTAGATATTCCTATTAAAGAAATAATTAATATAATTATAGGTATTAAAAATATTTTTATATTTTTATTTATATTGTTTTTTGTTATAAAGTATAATATTAATCCAAAGAAGCCTACTGCAAAAAATGTATGTCCACTTGGAAAGCTATAACTTTTAGGCATCTTTATAATTGATATTAATGGTCTTGTTCTAGAAAATAGTAGTTTTAATACAACTGATAAAAAGCCTATAAAACTCATATTACAAAATAATGTTAATCTTATTATTTTATCTTTAAAAAATATAATTGCTATCACAAATGTAGTTAGTATTCCTATCACACTTGCTAGATTAGTTATTAATTTCATTGATTTAGTTATTGGTAAATATATCATATGATTATCAACAAAATCTTTTACTATTTTATCAATTTTTATAATGTGTTCACTAAAATTATACTTTATGAATAAACACAATATTATAAACATAAAAAATAAAATAGTCAGAAATAAATTTCTTTTAATTATTCTATTTACCATTTGATTTACTCCTAAAAATTTTATTTTTAATGTTAATTACTTTATTATAATATTCTTCACCAAATATTGATGTAAATCCTTTGTTTTTAAATAATAATATGAAATATATACTTCCACCTAAGATTGCATATGAAAGTAATATTAAGAAAATTCTAAATCTAGATAAACCTTCTAATGAAATGAAATGATTTAATAGATATACTGGTACTATCATACAAATAATAGGTATTATTAATTTCTTTATATTATTAAGTAATGGACTAAAATCTATTTTTTCTTGTTTTGCGACTGAACCAATTGATATTGTAAGAGATATTATAAACCCAATAATTGTTGCAAATATTGCACCATAAAATGGATAAATACCTATTTTAGAGCATAAATACATTAGTGGTATATCAAGAGCAGCATTTGAAGCAAAACCAGCTATTGTGCATGAATAAATTATTTTAAATCTATTTAATCCTTGAAGTGCAACATCTATTACTATATCAAGACTTGAAAAGAATGATGTGAATACTAATATTTTTAATATAATTCCACCATATTCACTTGGTCCATAAAAAAGTGTATAAACTCCTGTAGATAAAACTGATATGCCTATTGCAAGTGGTAAAGTGACACCGAATATTACACTTAATGCCTGGTTAAATTTATTATTAATCTCTTTCTTATCTTTTAATGCTCTACTTGCTGTCATATGAGGCATAAGACTTGTACTAATTCCAGTAGCGATAGCATTAATTATTATACATATTTTTATTCCCCATGTTGAAATAATACTTGCGATTACCTCGGAATCCATTGTTGAATATCCCAAATGAGATAATCCTCTTATAACTAATGATTGATCTGTTATACTATAAATATTAACACTTACTGAAACTATAATAATTGGTATACAATATTTTATAATTTTTTTAATTATTTCTTTATTAGAAGCGACTTTCTTATTTTTAGATTTTAATATAAATTTATCTTTATTCTTATCCTTTTTTCTTTTTAAGAATAAGTATGCTCCAAGTGCTCCAAAGAATGCACCAGAAACTGCTACAGCAACACCTGTACTTACTTCTGTATTAAATACATTAATTGCTATATATGAACCCATCAAAATAACTGCGATTCTTATAACTTGTTCAATTATTTGTGATTTACTACTATCTTCTATATATTTATGTCCTTGAAGATACCCTCTTGTAAGGCTTAAAAAAGGAACTATAAGTAAACAAAATGATACACTTTTTAAAACAAGTGAAATATCATTTATATTACTTCCACCTTGTAATCTGCCAATAAATATATATGCAAATTCTCTAGAGAAAACAAATAATATGAAAAATGAAATAATTGATAGCATAAATATTAGTTTTTTGCCTAATCTATATGTTTTTTCTTTACTTTCATATTCTTCTAATGCAGCATATTCACTAATAATCTTACTTATCGCAATTGGTATTCCAGAAGTTGATATATTTAAAAGTAAACTATATACATTGTATGCATATGAATAAAGTGCTCCACCTTCTTTTCCAATTATTGAGTAAAATGGTATTACATAAAGTGCACCTAGTATTTTTACTATTATAATTGAAATTGAAGCAATTATTGTTCCTTCTAAGAAAGAATTCTTTTTCATATTATCTCCTTTTTAAAATTTTAAATTTTCATATTCTTTTAATCTAACATTATAAGCTTTTATAATTTCTTTTTCATATTTTAAATCAGTTTTTAAATCTAATAATTTTAGTATTTCTTGTGCAAAATAAGGGTTCTGTAAAAGTATTGGCCCTAATACAGTTGTTGCCATAAAATTATTCTTTCTTATTCCCTCATTTTTATCTTTATCATTATTTCCCATACCTTTTAATGTTTTAAATAATGGTTCTTCATTAACATTATAAATCTTACTAAATTGGCTTTTAAATCCTACTATTTTAGATTTATTAAAACTACCTAAGTATAATTCATGATATCTATTTTCATAATCATATTTAGTATAATAATTAAATATATTTAATCCTTCTATCTCTTTACCATTTCTATAAATACATTCACCAAATATTTCTATAGCATTACCAGTTAATAAAAATATTGTTCCTTTTTTAATAAGATTTTTAATCTTTTCTTTATATGGCATTAATTTCTTAATAACTATTTCTTGATTTCTTTCGGTCATAAGACCCATATAAATCATTTTTATATCTTCTTTTATAAATCTTGGCTCTTCATTTAAATCAGTATTAATTACTTCTATTTTATCAGAGCATTCAGATAAATAGTTAATATTAAATGAATCCCCATATAAACCACAAACGCTATTATATAATACTTCTATTTTCATTTTAATTCACCTGAAACTTTCCTTATTATTTCAATTATATCTTTTGATAAATCAAATGAAAATATATCATGAATCAAATATATCTCTTCAATATTTTTATAATCAATATATTTAGGCATTTCAAGTTCATCAACAACCGTAACTATCTTATCTTTATTTATACCGGCCAATAAAAGTCTTAATAGATAATCGTTGCACCTTTTACCACCAACTATTATTTTATTAATACTTTTAGAATTCAAATATTCAAAATCAACATCATATATCCATGAAACTATTTCACAAGAATTTTTCTTATCATTTACATCATCAAGAACAATAAGTACATCTTTTATTTTAGTATCTTTTGATATTGTATTAGCTACTCCACTAACTGCGATAGGATTTTGACCTTTTGCCATTACACTTTTTAATTCTATCCCATTTATATTTTCTTCATATAATCTACTACTTATAATATTTATATCTTTAAATGTATTATTAATTTGTTTTTCTGTATACCCCATTTCTTGTAATAGTGAAACAATACCCAAAACATTATACATATTTGGAATATTTAAATAAGTAAAATTATACATTTTTTTATTCAATATGAAGTAATTTTCCTTAAAATTAATTTTTGTTATTTCATATTTACATTTTGGTCTTTTATATCCACATTTTGGACAACTATATTTTCCTAAATGATGATATTTATAATATTCATATTCAAGTTTTTCACCACACTTAGGACATAATACAACATCATTTACAATATTATGACATTTATCAGTATCAGTTATTAATTTTTGCATACCAAAATATATTGTGTTTTCATTTGATAAAGTTACACAAAGTGGATCATCACCATTAATAATCAGTTTAGATGACTTAGGAAGAGATTCTAATAACTTATCTCTTATAAAATCTGGGTTTGCATTATTTTTAATTGAATCCCTAAATAAATTAGATATTATTACATAGTCAGGTGTTATATTCTTCAATATTTTCTTTGATGTTAATTCATCTGTTTCAATAATCGCTACATCACATTTTTGTTTATTAAATATAGAAACAGAATTTGCTAAAAAGGCGGTTACCCCTAAAGGAGTATTAAACCCTTTATTATTTATTGCTTTCATATTATTTTTTTCAAAGAAATCTAGTAATAATCCACAAGTAGTTGATTTACCATTTGTACCAGTTACTGATATTATTTTAGCGGGTTTATTTAAATAATAAGTGAAATTAGGGCATATTCTAAGCGCTACATCTCCTGCAACATAAGGAACTCTTTTCTTAATTATCTTAAGTAATATTCTAGTTACTTTACTTGCCCATAAGGCTATAAAGAAGAAAAACTTGTTATTTCTTTTAATTTTGTTTGGATATATAATTTTATCAAACAAAATCTTTTTACCATTACCGCTTTCATCTAAATGTATCCTTGATTGATATAAATCATAACCAGGTAAATGATTACCTTCAATTAAAACTGGACCTTTATCAGTAATCGCAATATCCCATCCAACATATCCAACTTCTGGGATAACTTTTGATGCTTCTTTAACAAAGTTATCTATTTCTTGAAAATTATGTATCTTAAAGTCGATTATCGAAACATTTGTTTCCGGATGAATCTCGTAAATTTCACCATTTCTATCAACTGCTGGATATAAAACCATTCCATATTCATCTAATGTTGTATACATTCCATCTTTATGAAAATTATCAACTATATTCCCTTTGTTACCAATTCTAAGTATTCTTGCAACAACATGTGTACCATTATTAACTCTTAAAGTTACTACTCTAATTGTATTTACAGAATTAGGATATAACTTAGACATATACTCTGATTGAACTACACATTCTTCTACTAAGAATTGTTTATTATTTATTAAAGTTTCATAAACCTCTTTTGTATTCTTATTTACTTTTATTTTTTCAATACCAATTCCACCAGTTCCATCAATTGGTTTAGCAATAAATGTATTATGCTTTTTTACAAAATTCTCAAATTCTTTATAATTACATTTGTTTAAATTTAAATAATCTCTTTTTATAAATCTTTCAAATTTTTCATTAAATAAGTCCTTATCATCAAAATATTTATAATACTTCCTATTATTTAATTTTTTAATGTATTGATTATTTACACTTCTAGTAATATATGTTTTCCTTTTTTTGAATGGTATATTTTCAAAGCAAAATAAATCATAATCAACATACCCAGAACCATATAAAATAGATGATAAAACTATATCAAAAAATATAATAATTTTTAATTTCTTACTTCTTTTACTAATTTTATTTATAGTCTTAAAAAAATTTTTAAAATTTAAACTAAACACTCTTTTTATATAATATACTAACTTATTCATAACATCCTCACTATTAATATTATAGCATAAAGTATATTAATACAAAAGAAAAAGGATTAATTAATATTTTTAATCCTTTTTAATGCGATAGCAAATATTTCACTTGATACAACAAATATAAAGTATATTGGTATATAAAAAACAAAACTTATTTTTAAAAATATAAATACTGGCGGAAAAAAACATAAAGATAATATGATTGCAATTAAGAAAGAAAACTCATATTTAATTCCATAAACAAAGCCGCAAATGATCAAATATGTTGGTATAAAAAATACTAAAGATAAGAATTCTATTGAATTATAATATTCATATGGTATTAATTTTGACGCTATTAAAGATGAGTTATACACTATGAATGCTAATGCAATAAATATTGCAACTATTACATCTTTTAATGTAACATTTCTTTTTAAATAGTCTAAATTTTTAAATAAATTTAAAAATTTCCTTCTAACATTAATAAAAAATAATTTAATTTTGCTAAAGCATTCTTTAAATAAATCTTTTTTATTTACTTTTTCTTTTTTGATATTCTTTTTTAAAGGGGTTTTTTTATTATTTAATTTTTTAACTTTGCTTGCCTTTTTGTTTTTAATAATCTTTCTACTTGCTACACTTCTAGTTTTTTTGCTTTTTAATAGTCTCTTTTTACTGCTAATTTTCTTTTTTTTCTTTTTACTAGTTGGTTTAGTAGTTTTCTTTT
>JAEEGL013626469.1_pt1 | contig 18667 bp, 13 predicted proteins | sample 9134231 | NCBI WGS metagenome assembly JAEEGL01 (sample SAMN16246548, study PRJNA631951) | gut metagenome | biome: gut microbiome; feature: rumen; material: fiber-attached | host: Bos | place: Iran: Karaj | collected 2018-10 | reverse complement strand
TTTTTATTTTTTTAGTTATTTTTTATTATTATTGTCATTATTTTTTTAATGAATTTTAATTTTTTCTTATTCTCATTTAATATATTATTTTTTCATTAAATATCTATTATATTTATATATTATTTTAAATAAATAATGAAATAAATTTACTGATTAAATTAAAATATTTCAAATAATTAAATTTTTTTATTTATCTTTTTCGCAATCTCCATTAACTAATTTCATACCATGAGGACATTTACATTTTCCACCATAAATATGACCACCTTTACAAGTTCCAGTTTTACCTAATTTACAAACACCATTATCTAGAATTTTTCCTTTTGGACAAACACATTTTCCATTTTTAATATAACCACCTTTACATTTAATTTCTACACATTTACCATTAATTAATTTTTTTTTCCCAAAACAAGTACATTTTCCATTTGTAATTTTTCCTCCTTCACATTTAATACATTTTCCTTTTTCTAAAACTTGTAAATCAGGACAATGACATTTTCCATCTTTAATAACACCACCTTCACATTTTGGTTCAATTAATTTACATTCACCATTAACTAATTTTTTTCCTATTGGACAAATACAATTATTATTTCTAATTCTACCACCAACACATTTAATATCTTTTTTACATTCTCCATTTTTAAATATAAATCCATTTTCACAAATACATCTTCCATTAAGATATTGTCCATTTTTACATGAAGTAACTTTACATTCTTCATCAATTAATTCTGTTCCTTTTGGACATATACATTTTTCTCTTTCCATTCTACCATTTTTACATTTATTAGATATACATTCTCCATTTTGTAATTTAGTATTTTTTGGACATATACAAATTGAATGTATTATATTTCCTCCTTTACATTGTTTTTCACATTTATTAGTATTTTTATTATAAAATTCATCATTTTTACATTTATTATCTTTTTTAGAAATGCATTTTTTTTCTTTTGAATCCCATTCTTCATTTTCTTTACATTTTCCTTCTTCAATTTTTATACATTTTTTTTTTTCAGCATCCCATTTTTCATTTTTTTCACATTGTTCTTTTCCTACACAAATTTTTTTTAAATCATCCCAAATTTCATCATCTAAACAATTCTTTTTTTCACTTTTTTCACATTTTCCAGAATCAAAATTATAAAATTCATTTTTTCCACATTCAGGTATATTATCACATTTATCAGTTTTTGGATTGTAAATTTCATCTTCTTTACATTTTGGGTAACATTCAAAAGTTACTTCATCTATATATTCTCCTATTGGACAATATTCACATGTATTTGTTATTTCATTGAAATATTCTGATTCTTCGCATACTGCTATACATTTTTTCTCATTCTCATCATAATATTCATATCCTTTACAATCTAATTTTGAAGAAATTATAAAGGAAAAAAGAAGAAGTAAGATTAGATTTTTCATTTTTCGAATAATTTTTTTTTTTTTGATTTTATAAGGATTTGTAATTTTTTTTTATATATATCAGAATTATGTAAACCAAAATGAGAAAGTCTTGAAATAAACAATGTTGATATTAAAACATATGAAATTGATTATGATTGTTTAGATATTGACATTTTTAATAAAAAAAGTAAAAAAATTTGCAAAAATAGAAAATCATAATTATATAAAATGAACATTATGAGTTTATTGAACAAAAATATAAAAAAAAAGATAATTTGTAATTCTAAAATGTTTTGGGATGAAAAAATTAAAAATAAGTGTTTATCCATATACAAAAAAATATGCAAATACTTTTCGTTTGGATGATTAACAAAATTAATCATATCTAAAATGGAAATATTATACTAATGTGAAAAAAAATCAATATTCAAAAATAATAAATTAATAAATGGAATTTGTGTATGTATCAAAAAATACAATTTATAAAATAGAGAATGTATATAAGACAAATGAAAAGAAAGAAATATAATAAATAATAAATGTATATATGAAAATGGAAAAAAAAGAAATAAAAATGGAGAATGTATTCTTATTTCTGGAAAGGAGGAAAATTATTAGTAAATCATGTGAATGACAATTATCAAAAAAAAATGTTAAAAATAATTGATAATGAATGCAAATGCTCAGAAGAAAATAAAAGAAGATTATGGTGAATGTGAATAAAAGTGTCATCTAACTTTTAATGTAATAATGTTATTTGATTTTCTAAATTTTTAATTTCTAAATTTTTTAAATTAATCAATAAATTAAAATTACTATAATAACAGATTTATTATTATTTAAAAAAAACTTTTTTTTATATTTTTTATAAAAAAAATTTATATGATAAATGAAGATGTTTTTGCTTGTCAAATTTGCTTAGAGCAATTTTATATGAATGAAGACAAATTTGCTGTTTCTTTAGAATGTGGTCATACTATTTGTAAAAGATGTTTAAAAGATATGTTAAAAACTGGAAGAGATCAATGTCCTATTGATAATAAAACAGAAATTTCTCTTCCAAACGAATATAATTATATCGAAAATTATATTGTTAGAAAAGCAGTCATTTTGACTCGAAATTTAAATATAAATATCAAATCTTTAACTAAATTATATTTTTATTATTGTTCAAAATGTGATAAATTTTTATCTTCTTCATCTGCTGAAGTACATAAAGTAATAAAACATAATATTACTTCAGTAAGTTCATACGCTAATATTTGGTTAGATTATATTTACAAAAATATTTTATCGAAAAAAATTACATTAATGATTAAAGAGTTTATTGTTTTATATTTTTTTCAAAGTCCATATATTTCAAAAATAAAACATTTTAATAATAATGAAAGAATAAATTATGTTCAACATAAAATGAATTTTTATGGGGAAACAATTACGAAAGATGCAGAAAATGAAAAATTATTTGTTATACTTACAAGTATACTATCAAATAATAATTTTAGTGAAAATTATTATTTAAGAAAAGGGATTTTAATTGGAGAACATTATCAAGTTATTCATGGATATTTTGTTACATATTCAGGAAATAAAGATTATATTATGAAAGGATTAGGAATAACTAATTGTGAGGGAACAACATATTTTGGTTTAATTAATTTTTCAAAGAACCCAATTTCTACTGGATTTTTTTTAGAAGTTGGAATATTAGATGATGGAATATCATATTATTTTGGAAAATTTACTGATAATCAATTAGAATATCCAACATATGAACTTGAATTAGGAGAACGTATTAATAGTACTAAAGATGGTTTTGAAGTTGAACTAATAAATAAAAAAGAAAAATTAAAATATGAATCTTTTAATAATAATAAATATTTTTCTATTGAAAATGAAGGTAATAATAACATAAAAGTAAAATTAACTAGTGATACTATTAATAGTAATAGTTCTACTCAAATTGATATTATTATGGAAAAAGATAATTTTGATATACAATCAATTGGGTTAACTCATCCTAATTCAACAAATGGTGAGAATGATGTTAATAATGATATTATTATTACTAAAAGAATTCCTCAACAAGTTCAAGAATTATATTTATATGATTCAACAATAGGATTAGAAAAATATAAGTTTAATCTTATTTTTGATAAAGAAATTGATTTCTTTATTGTAACTAATTCATTTTCATCTGATAACCCTTTTTATGGTTATTATATTTTTCCTCATAAAGAAAATGTTTGTGCTATAAGATTTTATGAAATAAAACAAATAATTTCAGAAATTGATAATTTCACTAATTCTATTGAAAATATTGTAAATTTAAGTTTAACAAAATGTAATGTTTTTTATCACCAATTTGATCCTTTAAAGAATTTTGAAATAAATAAATCAGAAAATTATATTGAATTTAATGCTTTAAAACAAAAAATTTCAGTAAGAAGTGGAAAAACAAATCAAATAATATATTCAATGGTAAATGGAGAATTAAAAAATAAGCATATTACTGATTTATACTCAGAAGAATTTATGGGTAACATTAATTTAATCAATATGAAATCAAGAAGAGTTAAATGTAGCTGTAATATTTTTTAATTATTGAATTTAATATTTTTAACTTAATTTGATTTGGGTTTTAACATTTTGAATAATTTTTTATTAGCAAACAAAAAATAACTGAAAAATTTTTTTATTATTATTATTCAATATTAAATAAATAAATAATTATTTTCTTTTTAATATCATATTTTTGATAAAACAAAAAAATACTTTAAAATTTGAATTATACATGTTTCAAATTCATAAAATACTAAAATATATGTTATGAAGATTAATAAATATTTATATTTAATACTCATTAGGATGTGAAAAAATATATTTAAAAGAATATATAGTTCTTATTTTATCATGAAATATAATAATTTTAAATCTAAATATATGATTCAAAAATATTAAATAATAAAGGATTTTATAATTACATCTATTATTAAAAATTTTTATTTAATAAATATTAAAATGAAGTTTTTATAAAAAATGAAAAGACTTCTCATTATTCAAATATTATTATTATCAAATATAATTATTTCAAATAGTTTTGAAAAAGAAATATCAGAAGATTTACATTATTTGTCAAGGGGTGACGAAATAGTAACATTATCAAAAGGACCTTCAAATTCATATCTTGTAATTCAATTTTATAATTGTGAAAACATAAGAATAGATTTTAATATTGCAATTGATGGAAAAGAATATGATTATTCATTTATTGAAGATGTTAAATTTTTATATATACCAATTAAAAATGGTGAAAATTCCCCAAAACTTCATTTAAAAAGTAACAATGAAAAATTATTAAGATATTCTTATTCTAAAGCTAATTTATTCTCATTTTCACCTGTTTTAAAAAAAACAATTAGACTTTCACAAAGCAATTTAAATCTTTATTTTAGTTTTCAAAATTTTGCAAAAGGAGTTGAAGCAGAATATTTAATTTTAATGGTTAAAAATATTGATAAAATTCAACTAGATAAATTAAGAAATAGATGTTATCTTTATAAAATAATGCATGGAGAATCAAATGAACAATTTCTTCTTTATCAATTTAAAACAAAATCAGAATTAGCAAATATTGAAATTAAATATGAAATGGATTCAAAAATTTATGAATCATTTCAAAATTTAGGTATTATAGTTTTAGGGAAAGAAACTTCAAATTTCAAAACTGAAATTATTTATGACCCAACTTATTATGAAAAAAAAGTAGAAAAAAAAGAAGAATATGTTAAAAAAAATTCTTTCACTATTAAATTACTACCTTATTGTTTATTTGCATTATTTATAATATTTATTTATGTAATTAGATACATTTTTAAAAGAATGTCTTACAAAAAACCTATACCAATGAAAGATAGTGAAATTTATCTTAAAATATAATATTTAATTCTATTTATTTATAATAAAATAACAAAAAGAATTTTTTTATTTATTTGATTTAAACAAATATAAATATAAAAAAATAATTCAAAAAAAAAATAATTTAATATATAATAATAAATATATAAAAATGCTAAAAACTCTTTATCATTTTGATTTTTCAAATGAAATATCAAATGGTCAAGTTTCTATAGGAATGGGTAAAATAAAATATATATAAATAAAAAATATAGTTGACCCTCCATCAAAATGTTTAGCATATATAACAAATGGTGGAAAAATAAATATTTTTACCCCACCATCATTATCATCAACTTCATCAAACCAAAGTCTAAATCTTAATAAAGAAATAACATGTATATCATTTGGTAAAAGTCAAAAAGATTCAACAAATGAAGATTTATTATATATAGGTTTAGGAACTAATTTAATGTGTTATGATCTTCAAACAAATAAAACTTTTTTTAATAAGGATATAATAGAAGGAGTTTATTGTATAATTTGTGGAATGTATTCTTCATTTACTGTTCCATTGTGTATTATAGGAGGAAATTGTAGTGTAATTGGAATAGATTCTAATGGAGATGATCAATTTTGGACTGTGCTTGGAGGAAATACAATATGTATGACTTTAGCTGATATTAATAATGATGGTGAAAATGAATTAATTGTTGGAACTGATGATTTTGCTATTCGATTTTATCAAGGTGAAAATTTAATTAATGAAATTAATGAAAATACTAAAATTATTGAAATTAAATCTTTTGGAAATTCTAATATTTTTTCATATGCTCTTGAAAATGGTACTATTGGTGTTTATAAAGAAAGTAGTAGACAATGGAAAATGAAAGAAAAAGGTTTTGTTTCAAGTATGATTGTTAATGATTTTTATCAAAATAAAAATTATGAAATATTATGTGGATGGAGTACTGGGAAAATTCAAATGAGAGATGGAAACAATGGTAGAGTACTTTTAGAATTAGATATTGGGAAACAAATATGTAAAATTCTTTATGATTCATTAAATATTACTAATAATGTAAATAAAATTAAAAAAGAAATTTTATGTTTTACAAATAATGGTGAAGTTTTTGGTTATGATTTTGCAAAAAATGAAAAATTTGCTCCTATACAAAATCACTTTATTGGTAAAGATAAAACAGTTGATCAAAGAGATATAAATAAATATGAAAGTTTATTGCAAGAAAAAAATGATTTAATGTCAAAATTAGAAGATTTAGCAGTTAAGGAATCAAATAAAGCAAAAATCAATTCACCAAAAGATGAAATTGTATTACCAAAAGATACAAATGTAAATATTGATTTACAATCAAATAATGAAAATAAATGTGCTGATTTAATAATTGAATCTACTAGTGGAACAGTTGTTAAAATGGTTGTTATTATATCAGAACAAATATTTAAAGGTGAAACTTATGTTAAATATCCTTCTCAAGAAACTAATAAAGTAATTATTCAAATTAAAACAAAAAAAGATTTAAATATTAATCTACATATAAAAGTACTTGTTGGTAAAAGCTATTATTTAGAAGATTATCAAGTCTTTGAATTTAATAAAATAATTCCAAAATATTGTTTTTATATTTTATTAAGAGATGATATTGAATATAAAGAAGCACTTATTCAAGGAATTACTTTTCAATTTAATGATAGAATTGATAGATTAATATTATGGTTAGAAGCAAATTTTAATATTCCAAAAAAAGAATTAGATACTTTTAGAAAAGATGAAAATTATTATTGTATAAGATTTTCAGCTTTAAGAACTGATAAAATATTAGAAATAAGTGTTAAAAATAATCAATTAAATATTTTAACAGAAGAAGTTGAATTATGTGGGAATATATTTCAAGATATGTATATTTATTTTAAAATGAATGAAATAAATACTTCAATTCGTTATGATCAAGTAGTTAAAGAATATAACGATATGGTTGAAAGAATTTCTGAACTTGATAAACAAAGAAATCAGTTTAATATAAATATGACTGAAATTATTACTTTTATTAAAGATTTATTTGTTAAAGCTGAAGATAATAGATTATTAGATAATATTCCTTCTTTTATGGATTATTTTAGAAAAATAAATGTTAGAAATCTTGAATTATTAGATGAATTTGAAAAAAGAACTAAAATTTATGAACAGTTAATTTCAGATTTAAAAAAAATAAATGAAAGTATTCAAACTTTTAGTAATCTTAAATCAGGAAAATATAAAAATCAAATGATAAATGATTGTAGAGATTGTGTAAGGAAAAAAAATTATCAATTATTACTTAAAATTTTTGCAAGTGGTGAAGCTTAATATTAAATTATAATACATATTAAAAAAATTATATTTCTATTTTTTTTTTATTTTTTGAATAAATATAATGTTTATTAAGTTGAAAAAAAGAAAAAAAATAAATATATAATACAATGATATAAGAATTAAACAGGGAAATTAAAAAAAAGTTGAGATAAATTACAATTTAAATATTTTTATCAATTCTCAAATGAAGTTATTTAAATATTTATGATATAATTTTTTTATTTAATAAATTGTTTTATCTAAATTAATTTTTTTTTAATTAAAATAAAAAAAAACTGATAAAAATAATTGAAAAATGGCAACTAGAAAGATTAATCAAATGATTGAAACAGTTAGAGCTCAAAATCATAAAGATCTTGAAATGTTATATAAAGATGTTAAATTTAATAATAAATTAGCAGATTTAAGAAATTCAAAAAAAGAGGAATTTCAAAAAAGAATAGATGAAAGAGAAAATAGAGTAGAACATAATCAGAAATTAAATGATATAATTCAAAAAGAAAGATTAGATAAAATAAGAGAAAAACATAAAAAAAATGATGAAAGAAAATTACAAAGACAATATAATAAAATATTAGATAATTATTATAGTGTTACATTAAAGCACAGATCAATATTAAAAGATCATGAAACACAAAGATTACAATATGCAACAGAATTAAATGGAAAATTATTTAATTATGTTAAAAATAGAGAAGATCATTTAAATGATATAAGAGATAAAAGAATAGAACATAATGATGATGTAGTTTATCATTTAGAAAAATATAAAGAACAATTAAAAATAGGAACAAAACCTTTAAAAGAAGCAATTGATAATGAAAGAGCTGAACATTATAATAATTATATGAATTATTTAAAAGAAAAAGAAAGAAATTTAAAAATTAATAGTAAAATAGATAGAGAAAAAGGAGAAGATGTAAGAGTTAAAAAAAGAGATTTACTTATGCATAATGAAAAAGCATTAAATGATAGAGCTAATGATTTAAGAAGAGGAGGAGTTGAAGAATTATATTATAGTGATGAGATTCTACATAGAAGGAAAATTTCTCCTGAATTATTTAATAAATATAGAATACATGATGATAGAATAAATCATGCTAAAGAATATTTAAATCATTCATATGGTTTGAAAAGACTTAAAGATGAAAATATAATTGAAAAAGAATATCAAAAATTTAAAAATGTTAATATGAAAGAAGATGAAAATGAAAGAAGAAGGAAAAAACAACAAAGTGATACTATTCATCAAAGAGAAATTATTGAGAATTTAGTTCATAATGCTAATTCAACTTTAAATAAATTAAAACTTGATACATTAAAAACATCTAAAACTTTTCATTAAAAAAAAAATATGTAAAAAATCTCAATAATCAATATATTAAATCATATTTTAATTTAATAGATTCATTTAATATTTTATATTATATTTATAAAAAAATATTAATTGAATTATTTTCTTTTACAATTATACCATCTTTAAATTCAACTTCTTTTTCAATATTATTTATAATTAAAGTTCCTTTACCATTAGGTTTTCCATCTTTAAAATTTCCTTTAAAAATTCTACCATCAGGCCACATAAATTCACCTTTTCCTTCTTTAATATTATTTATATAATTTCCTTTATAATAACCACCTTCAGGCCATGTATAATATCCAATTCCATTCATATTCCCATTTAAAAATTGTCCTTTATATATATGATTATTATTCCATTTATAACATCCATATCCAGTTAATTCATCATCTTTAAATTCACCTTCATATGATTCTCCTGTATTTTTATATATTACTTTTCCTTTTCCATTTTTTAAATCATTTGAAAATTCACCTTTGTAATCATAATCAATTGTTGATTCCTCACCAATACCATCTTTTATATTATTTATAAAATCACCTTTATATATACAATTTTCATAATATTTTTCACCTTTTCCATTTATTATATTATGAGTAAAATTTCCTTCATATGTAAATTCTTCACTTTTATTTGTTAATCTTCCTTTTCCTATTATTTCATTATTTTCCCAATAACCTTCATATTTTTCATTGTTTAATGAATATAAAATTCCATATCCTGTTCTATTATAATTTATATCTACTTCACCTATATAAATAGATGGATATTCATTAAAAATGCAATTTAATATTTTACATTTAAATCTTTTTTTAGAAATATTTTTTGGTGGTATTAAGGATTGTGTATAATTTGGATTATATCTTTCATATCTTTGATAATCAATAATATTAAATTCTAGGATTTCCTTTTTAATTATTTCTTGATTTAATAAAATTAAATTAGTTTTTATTGACTTATCCCATTTCTTTTTAAATAAAACTTTTTTTATATATGATTGAATTTTTATCAATTGAATTATATTATTATTTTCATTATTTTTACTTTTGAAATTATCTTTATTAAAATTGATTGAAGCAAGTGTATTTAGAGAAGATGAATGTTCTGTATTTTTTTTTGTAAAGTTTGTATTTGATCTATTAGAATAATAACCTTTCTGATTCAAAAAACTTTCATTAGACTCAATATTTTCAAAAAATATTTCACTATCTTTTCCAAAATCTAAATTCAATTTAATTTTATTTAAACAATTACAAGAATTATTTCCCATAATCAAAAATATTTTAAAAACAAATATAAACAAAAAATAAAAATTAAAAAATTAATAAAAAGAAAGGAAAAATATTTTTTATATAAATTTAGATAAAAAAATTTAATAATCTGTTACATTCAAATTAATAAAAAAAATAAAAATAAAATCAAAAAATGTCAATCATACTTAAAACAGGTGCAGAAATATCACGTTCTCCATTAAATAATTCAAAAGCTCATCAAATGTATTCTTTCTCAAAAGCAGAACGTTTTCCAAAAATAAAGAAATCAGGTCATGCAGATACATTTTATAACTTACCAGAAGTACGTTCTAAAAGAATGACTTCAATTGGTTTTGGAAAAAAATCAGATTTTACATTAGGTGATAAAAACAATAAATCATTTTATCATCAAACAAAAAGAGATTTTGATGAAGGAAATAAACAAGGTAAATATTATACTTTTGGTCAACCTAGAGAAAAATATAATAAAGTTTATGTTGAAGGACATAAAAATATTGATTTACAAGTTCCTGGTCCTGGAAAATATTTTTTACCTAGACCTTTTGGTTTTGATGCTCCTAAATTTACAATGAAAGGTAAATATGATGATGCAAAAACAAAAGTAAAAAATTATCAAAAAAATGTAGAAGAAGAAAAAGAAAAAGATAATAAATACAATCAAATTAAAAATACATTAAAAATTCCTTTAGAAATGAATCCTAAAGGAAAATATCCAGTTAGTACATTAAGAAATATAAATTTTGTACAATTTGAAAAAGATAAATCAAAAAGATTTAATTATACTTATAATCAATTTCCAGGTCCTGGAAAATATGAATCAAAACAATTATTAGGTAAAATTTATGATAGTAAATATCAAACATTTGATGGTTTTACAATGTATGGTAAATATAAAGTTAAAGATTCTAGACAAAATTATCCTGGTCCTGGTTCTTATAAATTACCTTCTGATTTTGGTATTTATGTTAGTAAGAATGCTCCAGCTAAAGCTGAAGATGATGCTAATGTTTATCCTGAAAAAAAATATCCATTTGAAGAAAAAGCTTGGAGACATAATATGAAAAAAATACCTCCTGAAGAATTAAAAAAAAGAAAAGAATTGTATTTAGGAGAATATTATCTTGATGATTTTGAAGAAGAAGAAGAAGAAAGAAAAAGACAAGAAGAAGAAGAAAGAAAAAAAAAAGAAGAAGATGATGAAAGAATAAGAAAAGAAGAAGAAGAAAGAAAAAAAATTGAAGAAGAAGAAGAAAGAAAAAAAAAAGAAGAAGAAGAAGAAAGAAAAAAAAAGGAAGAAGAAGAAGAAAAAAAGAAAAATGAAGAAGAAGAAAGAAAAAAAAAAGAAGAAGAAGGTAAAAATGAAAATGATGATTTAGGATATTTAGAACAAGAAGAAAAAGATAATGTAAAACCTGATGAAAAAAAACCAGATGATGAAGAAAATAAAGAAGAACGACAAATAGAAAAAGAGAATGAAGATGAAAATAAAGAAGAAAATAAAGATGAAAATAAAGAGGAAGGGCAAATTGAAAAAGAGAATGAAGATGAAAATAAAGAAGAAAACCAAGAAGAAAATAAAGAGGAAGGACAAATTGAAAAAGAAGATGAAAATAAAGAAGAAAATAAAGATGAAAATAAAGAGGAAGGGCAAATTGAAAAAGAAGATGAAAATAAAGAAGAAAATAAAGAAGAAGGACAAATAGAAAAAGAGAATGAAGATGAAAATAAAGAAGAAAATAAAGATGAAAATAAAGAGGAAGGGCAAATTGAAAAAGAGAATGAAGATGAAAATAAAGAACAAAATGAACAACAAAATAAAGAAGAAAATCAAGATGAAAATAAGGAAGAAAAAAAAAGTGAAGGACAAATTGATAAAGAAGAAGAAAACCAAGAAAATAATAAAGATAATAATGAAGGAAATGAAAAAGAAGAAGATAATGAAAATAAAGAAGAAATAGTTGGAGGATATATGGACAATGAAGAGCAAGATGATGTAAAACGATGAAGAACAAGCAGCAACTTAATTATAAAAATTAATTTTTAAAAATAATTTTTTTATCATTAAAAATATTAAAAAACAAACAAATATTAAAAAATAAATGAAAGTTAAATTTTTTTTTAATTTAATATCTAATTTCAAATTACAAAATTCAAATAAAATTTCAACCAGTTCAAGAAATAAAGAAGAATTAAAAAAAAATAACAAATTTACTTTTAAAAAAAACAATATTATAAATCCAAATATATCAAATGATATCTTTGAATATAATTTACATTCAATTGATTTATTAGCAAATTTAACAATAGCATCGTTAAAATATTCATTTTCAATATCAAAAAAAATAAATCCTGATTCAATTCAAATTTACAAAATTAATAATAGGGATAATTTATATGAAGAATTAATTGATTCAATGAAATTATCAAATTTAATTAATAAAGGAATAGATTGTATTTATGAATTATATTATACAATATGTAAAGATGTTACAAAAATAACAGTTGATTTTTATCAAATGAATATTGATAAAATATTTATTAAATTATCATCAATTTGTTCTATTCAAATGCTTAAAATGATTATAAATGAAAAATTAAATAATTCTTTAATAATTGATTCATTAAGAATTTATGGATTATATATTATTGATGTTAATTCTAAAGAAAAAAAAATTATGAATCAATCAAAAGAAATAAATGATAAAATGACTTTAAAAAATATTATTAATTCATATTTTGGCAATAAAAGTTCATCCCAATATATGATTTATTTTCTTCTTTCAAGAAATAAAGATAATAAACTTCAAATGGGATTAAATTTTAAATTTAATTATTTAAAAAATATATCAAAAATATCATTTAATCAAAATGCACCAACATATTGTGAATGTTCTGATGGAATAAATTTATTTGCATATTGTAGAAATATAGATTGTCAATTATTTAATAATTTATTTATAAAAGTTTTAGGATATGGTGTCTTTGATATAATGAGAGAAATTGAAAGAGTAGAATGTCCAATTTGTAAATATAAAAAAACAGAAGTTAAAAATATTGGATTTATTAATAGTAAATGGTATTATAAAGGTAAAATAAATTCTTCTAAACAAAATTCATTTGAAGGTGATGGAATAACAATTGATGATCAATTATATATTTTTAAAGAAGCTAAAATTAGTTCTTTATTACTTAAATTAATTATAGAAGTTAAACCTCATATAATTGAAAAAGATTTTTATACCGAATTATTATCAAATGACTCTGAAGATGTTGCATTATGTGATCAATCAATTAAAGAAAAACAAAGTAGTAATGAAGGAAAAAATATATTATCTCAACTTAAAGATAATAATGTTAGATATTATGAAACCGAAAGTGAAATTAGAAGTATGGATGTTGAAATAGATAAACCTGAGAAAGTTACTTGTCATTCATGTGAAGAATCATGTAACATATTTTAATGTTTTTCTATAATTAATATATATAAAAAAAAAAATTATAAATATATAAAAGAAAAAAGAGTTTATATAATTATGATTAATAGACAAATCCTTAACATAAACTTAATTTTAAAATTTATGTTTCATATTATAAATTAATCTTTTAAAATACTAAAATATAAAAATCACTATTATATTTAAAAAATTCATAATTATTCAGTAACCATATATTCCAATTCTTGTTGTTCTGAATTTATTAATTCAGGATAAGGTTTTTGAACATAAACCATATCAACATTATTATTTCCAATACCAGCATAAACTTTATCAGACATTTTACCTTTTTTTTTAAATGTTCTTCCTTTATCATAATCATCATCTTTAGAACCAACAGAAAAACAAGCCATTAACATAAAAATAAATCCAATATAAAAATAGCATAAAGAAATTTTCCAAGCTAATTTATTATCACTAGCTTTAAAATAATCATTTAAAAAACCATAAATAATAGGACCAGGTAATTTACCTAATAAAGTAGTAATTAACATATCTAAACTACTACCAATTCCTTTATATTCTCCTTTAATTGAAGAAATAATATATCCTGCAATTGTAGGTAAAATTGCACCTGATGAAAAAAAAAATACACATAAACTAATACTAAATGCATAAAAATTTGTTATATGTGTTAATAGAAATATTGATACACTTGCAAAAATTCCAAATATAATTGGAACTATTATTGAATTTTTTGACTCATATCCTCCAAATTTATTACATATTAAACCACCTAATAAACTTCCTGTTGCTGGTCCAAAGATTGATGCAAAACCATAGAAATATAATATTTGTGTTTCATTTTTAACATTTAAACCATTGATTGAATAATCTTTAAAGAAATTATGTATTATTTGAAAAATAAAAAATATAATTCCTCTAGTGATACTTGAAAAAATAAAAATTTTATTTTGTAATATATTACATAATATTGTTGAATAAGAAAATTTCTCTTTTGTATTTCCATTTTCTTGATTTGGACCAAAAATTGAATATCTTTTTTTTTTACCAGTAACAACTAATTTTTCTTTATCTTCATATCCAATAAACATATATTTAGTAGAAAAATATTTAGAAGGAATAAAGGAAAAAATAGTACTAAAAACTAATAAAAAAGCTCCAATCCAATTTAAAGCTAATATCCATTTATTATGCATTTTAGTTCCAATATAAAACCCTATAACTTGACCATATGGACTTGTCATATATATTAAACTAAAGAACATTGTTTTATATTTTCTAATTCCAAATTGATCAATCCAAACTGGCATATAAATAGTACCAAATACTTTCATTATAGAAGTAACTATTCTTAAAGTAATTAAAATATTAAAATTATCACTTAGAGAAAAAAGATAAAAAAATGAGCCATGTAATACCATTGTTAAAACTAAACACAATTTTCTATGATTTGAAGATATTAATCCCATAAAAATAAAAAGACCAATAATTCTTCCTATAAAAGGTACAGAAGCAAATAATCCAAATTGACTATCATTTATCTTTAAATCCCTTTTTATTATTTGACTTGATGATGCTATTAATCCATTATCTACATCAACTACAATTGATAAAATTATGAATAACATAAAAATGAATATCCTCATTTTTCTTGATAAATCTATTTGTTGTTTTGGTATGACTTTTGTATGATGAAGAAAATATTCTTGTTTTGAAATTTCTGAAGAAAAGACTCTTGTAAGTTTATAAACTTGGTTTATTGAACCAGAAGAACTAATACTCATATTTTAAAAATTTTAAAAAATGTAAAATAATATTAGAATATTATTAAATAATCAATTGTAAAAAAAAAAAATGAAAGGAAAAAATGCAAAAAAAGAAACTGAAAAAGATAAAAATAAAAAAGATAATAATCAAAAAGGTAAAGGTAAAAATGATAAAAATAAAAAAAAGATTGAAGAAGAAGAGGAAGAAGAAATACCATTACCTCCTCCTGAAAAGCCAAATAATTTAGAAAGATTTATCTATGTTACAACATATTATGATAGTTCAGCAATGCAAAAAATAAAAGAATTATTTGAAGAAATAAATCAACAAGCTTTTCAATTAAGATCAGTTAAAGAAATTTATACAAGAAATTTATCAGATGAAGAAAGAGATAATAATGAAATTGATTATATTAGTGGAGTTCAATTACTGGATAAAAATATTAGAATAACATTAATTGAAGGAATAACTGAAAAAGCAATGGCAAAAATAAAAGAAAAATTACCAAAATATCAAATGAATTGTAATACATTTATGGTATTTTCAGATAAAAATGTTTTATTTAATAAAAGAATATATTCAAAATTTGATTTAAGTTTAAAATATATTAAATTAAGAGATACATTACAATCAATATTAACAACATTTCCAATTTATATGAAAGCAGATAAATATAGAGAAATATATAATGCATTTCTTAATTTTGGTTCTATATTAAATAGTAGAACAATGAAAGAAATAGCACATGCTGAATTATTTTCTGATGCTGATGCTTTATTAATGTTAGAAAGAAAATATGCTGATATATTAAATGATGAAGATATGACTGGTGTTAAACAAGTTAAAAAAAAAAGAAAAAAAATGATAAAATTAGATGCTTTAGAAAGACAAACTATGGCAAGTACAGTTACTTCTGGATTCTCATTTGACAATAAAAAAAAAGATAATGAAGATAAAGAAAATAAAGATAAAGAAAATAAAGATGATAAAGAATATGATAAAGATGATAATAAACAAAGTGAAATAAATAAAGAAAGAGATACATTAAGAGATAAAATAGATACTATAAATTTAGAATATGAAAAAGCACTTCAAAATTATATTCCAGAAAGTAAAGGAAAAACTATTCAAAGAAATATAAATTATATTAAAACAATGAAAAAAAAAAAATTATCAGAAAGATTTTGTTTACCTGATTCAGAATCAGATTTTACTGATGAAGTCTTTTTTCAATCAACAGCTAAGAATAATTTTTATATAAAATTAGTTGAAAAAATGAGAGATAAATATTTAACTGATAAAAATAATTATTATACATATTCTAATTATGGTTTAGCAATGGCTTTTCCTTTAATTCAACATAGAAATGAAGAATATTATCAAACTGTTCAAAATAAAAAAAAATGGGTATCTCCAAAAGATTTTGATAGATATATTCAACCACAGAAAGAAAAATATTATTTTCCAAAAATAAATAATATTTTATAAAACAATTTTTTTATAAGTTAAATAATTAATTTTTTTTCAAATCAATTTTTAAAATTGTAAAAATTTGAGATTATAATATTTTTAATTCATTTTCATAAATTTGGTTTGAGCTTTATTAACTTTAAATTTTGATTTTATTTTAAAATGGTTTTATTTGTTTTTAAATTATTAGAGCAGTTTTAAAATAATAAAAAATTTTTTTATTTTATTATAAATAATTTAAAGACAACATTTAGATTCTTTATGAACTTTTTGGAATTCTTCAAATAGTTTTTTTTTCTGTTCTTTTTTTTCAAGAATTTTATCTTTATTTTTATAAAAGACTTCTTTATAAAATTTTGTATATATTTCAATAATATTTTCATTAGTTTTTGCAGAGACTTCACAAAAATCATTAAAACTAAATTTCGTAGCTTTATTCTTTCCACTTTCATAAGAAACAACTCTCTGTGTATCTAAATCAATTTTATTTCCTAATAAATAAATAATAACATTAGTATCAATAGCTTTTTCAATTTCAGAAACCCAATAAGAAACATTATTAAAACTTTCAATATTAGTAATATCATAAACTATAAAAATACCATCAGAACTTCTAACATGTGATAAAGCAATTGCTCTAAATTTTTCAGCTCCTGCTAAAATCAAAAAAAAATATAATTACATGTGTCCCAAATTTGTAATTGGATATTATAAATAATTGAATTATCTTTATCATCTTCAATTTTATATTCCATATATTTAAAATCTGCTCCAATTGTTGCTTGAGTAGGTACAAAATCTTCTCCTAATATTCTCTTTATGATATTTGTTTTTCCTACACTTATATCTCCTAATACAATTGCTTTTTTTATTATATTTTTTTATTATTCTTTACCTTTGAATATAAATTTGTTTTTTTCTATTTTTGCTTGTTCTGATAATATTAATGAATTCTTTTTTTCATCCATTATATTTTTATAAATATATTTTTTATTTTTTATTTTTTATTTTTATATTTATTTTAATTTAAAATTTTTTTTGAAAATTTTATTTAATTAAAAAAAAATAAAACTGAAGAAATGAATACAATGACTACTTTTACATATCTCCTGGATTTAGAAAAAAGTATTGATCCAGGAATGGAAAATAAAATAAAAAAATATGAATTAAAAAAGAAAAAAATGCAAGCAAAAATATTAATTGATCCTGAAATATTTAAAAAAGGATTAAAAGATTTTGGAACAACATATGATAATTATAATCACGCATATTTAGGATTAGATATTTCAGGTAAGGAATTAATATCAGTAGGAGGAATAACAAATTATAAATATCTTCAAAAAGTAGATGTAAGTAATAATGATTTAGCAACATTAGAACAATTAAGTGGTTTAAATCATTTAACAGAATTAAATGCATCTCATAATAAAATAGAAGAAATAATGGATTTTGATCCTCCTCAAAATTTAGAAAAAGTAGATTATTCATTTAATTCAATTCAAATTATTCAAAATATTGAAAAAAATCCTTTTTTAAAAATTTTAATATTATCAAATAATAATATAAGTAAAATTGATGGTTTATCAACATGTGAATTTTTAGAAGAATTAGATTTAAGTAATAATCATATTGAAAATATAGAAAATTTAGA
>JAEEGL011367960.1_pt1 | contig 18667 bp, 17 predicted proteins | sample 9134231 | NCBI WGS metagenome assembly JAEEGL01 (sample SAMN16246548, study PRJNA631951) | gut metagenome | biome: gut microbiome; feature: rumen; material: fiber-attached | host: Bos | place: Iran: Karaj | collected 2018-10 | reverse complement strand
TTGTCAACTACTTTTTTCGCTTTTTTTAGCTTATTTTTCGCGGGTGGAAAGTACTTCCAAAAACGAAGACCTGCGGGCTTCGGAGCGCATGGACGCGCCGTCTCGAAGCCCGCAGGAAAAGCGTTCGTATCCTTCGTCAGCCGATGAACCGCGAAAGGATCCTCGTCCCCTCCGCGAGATCTTTTACAGGGATGAGCTCGGTGCAGCTCAGCGCCCATACGGCGATCCAGAGCAGTATAGCTCCCTCCGCCAGTCCCAGGACGAAGCCACCGATCCAGTCGATCTGCTTTATGACGGGAAGCCCGCTCAATATGCCCAGGCCCTTAAGAAGCATCCTTATAAGCAGGTACAGGATGATGAACGAGACTATGCGCAGGAACAGCCGCACAAAAGTCGCGAGGACGGCTTTGGCCGCGGCCGAGGCGGTGTCGCCCGCTCCGTGAGTGAGGGCGGCGAGCCCTTCCTTCAGTTTGCCCGCGGCATCGAGCTTGATGGCCGCGTTCCAGACCCAGTCCGGCATATCGTCCTTTATCGATCCTATGATCTTCGGCGCCCTGCCCTCGTCGAGCAGCGACAGATCCCCGATCCCATTTGAGATCTCTTCGAGATCGATCCTGCTGAGTATCCGGCTCTCGAACGCCGGGTATACGAATTCGGCGAGAGGTTCCGCCGCGGCAGACGTTATATACGAGGATCCGACGAGCGCAAGGATCAGCGCCGCGAGCGGTACCGCGCAGGCGTAAAAGCCCTTCCGCGCCTTAAAGAGCGCGAAAAGGACGAGCAGCGCGCATACCGCGCCGTCGGCGATCAGAGCTCTACTCATCGCAAAGGACCTCCGCGCAGATCGCGACGCCGGATGACGTTCCTATCCTGTCGGCGCCCGCGGATATCATCTCCTCCGCCGCCTTGCGGCTGCGTATGCCGCCGGATGCCTTTACCTTTACGGACGGGCCGACGCTGGACCTCATGAGCCTGACGGCGTGTTCCGTCGCGCCGCCGCTCCCGAAGCCGGTAGACGTCTTGACGAAAGCTGCTCCGGCCTGTTCGCATATGCGGCACGCCAGGACGATCTCGTCGTCCGTCAGGCAGCACGTCTCCAGGATGACCTTGACTATCGCTCCGTGCGAAGCAGCGCATTCGACGACCGCCGCGATATCGCCGCGCACGTCGTCCGTGTATCCGGCCTTGAGCATCCCCACGGCCATGACCATGTCGATCTCGTCGGCGCCGCTGGCGCAGCAGTACTCCGTCTCCGCGACCTTTGCCTCCGTGCTCATGGCGCCGAGAGGAAAGCCGACCACGGCGGCCACCTTTACGTCGCTGCCGGCGAGCTCGCGCTTGGCGAATCCGACGAAGCGCGAATTGACGCATACGGCGAAAAAGTCCCATTGACGCGCCTGAGCGCAGAGGAGGCGGATATCGTCCGGCCCTGCCTGTGCGCTCAGATTCGTATGGTCTATATACTTATTTAATGATCTCGACTTCGACATCGTTCGCAAGTCCCGCGGCATTGCCCTCGTCCGTGTCAACGTGCATCTCGCGCGTGTGAGCGCTTCCGCTGCGGATGAGCACGTTATTGAATATAAGACCTCTGTCTCCTTCGATCTTTACGCTTACCATCTGCTTGTCGACGACGCCTGCTTCGGCAGCCTGCTCGGCGCTGAGATGGATGTGGCGCAGAGCGATGATGACGCCCTTCTGGAGCTCGAGCTCGCCCTTCGGTCCGATGATCTTGCAGCCGGGAGTGCCGTCGAGCTTGCCGCTCTCTCTTACGGGAGCCTTGAAGCCCATCGTTCTGGCGTCCGTCGCGGAGATCTCGATCTGGGATTCGGCGCGGACAGGTCCGAGTATCCTCATCTTAGCGCTGCTCTTGGGTCCTACGACTTCGACCTGCTCTTCGGCAGCGAACTGTCCGGGCTGGACGAGATCCTTCTTCTTCGTGAGCTGGTAGCCTTCTCCGAACAGGACCTCGAGGTCTGCCTGGGAGAGGTGAACGTGCTTGTTGGAAATCCCTACGGGTACAGTATAAGCCATTTTTATCCTCCTTATATGACGGCGGTCTTCCGCCTTGTTACCATTTTAACGCATAAACGCCGCTGCGCGTAAAAGAATTTCGCGCAGTTGGAGCGTCATTCCTTTACCCAGGAGATGTACGGGAGATTCCTGTACTTCTGGTCGATGTCGAGGCCGTAGCCGACGATGAACTTATCCTCGACCTCAAAGCCGATATAGTCCGCCTTTATGTCCGCCGTCCTGCGCGACGGCTTGTCCAAAAGCGTGCATATCCTGAGCGAAGCAGGTTCGCGCTTGAGCAGGTAGCCCTTGAGATACGCGAGCGTGAGCCCCGAATCCATTATGTCTTCTATTATAATGACGTTCTTGTCGCGGATATCGGAGTCCAGATCCTTAAGTATGCGGACGACGCCGCTGGACTTGGTCGAACCGCCGTAGCTCGAGACGGACATGAAATCTATCTCCACGTCGAGATCGATCTTTCTCATGATGTCCACCATGAACGGAACGGACCCCTTAAGGATACCGATGAGCAGCACGTCCTTTCCCGCGTAATCGCGGGTTATCTGAGCGCCGAGCTCCGCGACGCGCGCGGCTATCTGCTCCTGCGTGAGCAGTATCTCCGACAGATCGTATTTCTTTTCAGCCATTTATGCCTCCGGTCCAATGTACCTGCTGATCTCTGAGAGAAGCTCGTCCGCGCCCGTCTTCTTAAGAGCCGAGACGGGTATCAGAGAGTCCTCCTCCGTAAGCCCGAGCGTCCTGCGGATTACCGCCAGACTCCTTGAAAGCTCGTTTTTTGACAACTTATCGGCCTTCGTCGCGGCGACGATGCCGGAAAGTCCGTAGTAGCGCAGATATTCGTACATCTGCACGTCCTGCGCGGTCGGTTCGTGACGGCAGTCGACGAGCTGGACGACCTTGCGGAGGTTCGGGCGCGACGAGAGGTAATCCTCCATCATGCGTCCCCAGTCCCTGGACATCGATCTCGGGACCTTTGCGTAGCCGTAGCCCGGAAGATCGACGATCCTCCAGGCTCCGTCGACGTCGAAGAAATTGATCAGGCGCGTCTTGCCGGGGCTTCCGCTCACCTTCGCAAGAGCCTGACGGCCCGCGAGAAGATTTATGAGCGAAGACTTTCCGACGTTGGAGCGCCCCGCGAAAGCGATCTCCGGGAGGCTCTCGTCGGGATAGCTCTTCTTCCCCGCGGCGGAAGTGAGGAACTCCGCTCTGGAGATCTTCATGCGAAGACCTCCGCGACGGCGTCGTCTACGTCTCCGATCAGAACGAATTCGAGATCGTTCCTTACCGTCTCGGGGACGTCTTCGAGATCCTTCTTGTTGTCTTTGGGCACCAGCACCTTGCTTATGCCCATCCTGTGCGCGGCGAGGACCTTCTCCTTTATCCCTCCGACCGGCAGTATCTTGCCGCGGAGCGTTATCTCGCCCGTCATCGCGACGTCCTTGCGCACCGGACGTCCGGTAAGAGCGGACATGACCGATACGCACATCGTTATGCCGGCCGACGGTCCGTCCTTCGGGGTCGCGCCCTCGGGGATGTGTATGTGTATATCCTTGGTCTTGTAGAAGTCCTCGGCGATGCCGAACTTAGAAGACCTCGAGCGTATGTAGCTTATGGCGGCCTTCGCGGATTCCTGCATGACGTCGCCGAGCTGGCCCGTCAGCGAGAGCTGCCCGCTGCCGGGAAGCACCGCTGTCTCTATGAACAGCGTCGTGCCGCCGACTATGGTCCACGCGAGGCCCGTGGCGACGCCCGTCTCGTTCTTTCCGAGGAGCTTGTCGAAATGATACTTCTTCTTTCCGAGGAAGCTCTCGAGATCCGAGGCGGTTATCGAATGCCTGCCCGTCTCTCCCTCGACGTATTTCCTGGCGACCTTCCTGCAGAGGTTCGCTATCTCCTTTTCGAGATTCCTGACTCCGGATTCTCTCGTGTAGTCGCGGATGAGCGAGCGTATCGCTGAAGCGTTGATGGATATATTCTTTGAAGTGAGCCCGTTCGCCTTGATCTGCTTGGGAACGAGATACTTCTTCGCTATGCTGAACTTCTCCTCTTCCGTATATCCCGAAAGCTCCAGGACCTCCATGCGGTCGAGCAGCGGTCTGGGGATGGTGTCCGCGGTATTCGCGGTAGTTATGAACATGACGCCCGAAAGATCGAACGGGACCTCGAGGTAATGATCGACGAATTCCCTGTTCTGTTCCGGATCCAACACCTCCAGAAGAGCCGAGGCCGGATCGCCTCTGAAATCGCTGCCGATCTTATCGACCTCGTCGAAGAGGAAGATCGGGTTCCTCTTTCCGCATTCCTTGATCGCTGAGATGACCCTGCCGGGGACAGCTCCTATATACGTCCTTCTGTGACCGCGGATCTCGGCTTCGTCGCGCACGCCGCCGAGCGACATGTGCACGAACTCCCTGCCGATAGATCTGGCGATGGATCTCGCGACGGAGGTCTTTCCTACGCCCGGAGGGCCTACGAGGCAGAGGATCGGGCCCTTGTCGCTTCCCGCGAGCGCTCTTACCGCGAGATATTCGAGTATGCGGTCCTTTACCTTTTCCAGCCCGAAATGATCCTCGTCGAGGATCTTCTGAGCCTTGTGCAGATCTATCTCCGAAGCGTCGGCTTCGTTCCAGGGCAGATCGAGTATCCACTCGACGTACGTCCTTATCACGCCGGCGTCCGGCGCGTTCGGCGGAAGCTTCGACAGCCTGTCGAGCTCCTTCGTGACCTTCTTCGTTATAAGCGGGGAGAGCTGAAGCTCCTCGAGCTTTCTCCTCATCGCGGCGATCTCCTCGTCCGCGTCGGCGTCCTGTCCCAGCTCGTCCTGGATGGCCCTTATCTGCTCGCGCAGGTAGTAGTCCCTCTGGTTCTTGTCCATCTGGGTCTTGACCTTGCTGCTGATCTTGTCCTCGAGGCTGAGTATCTCGGTCTCGCGCGTGAGGTAGCTCACCGCCAGGCGGAGGCGCTCGACGGGATCGATCGTCGAAAGGCCCTTCTGCACGTCCTCCACCTTGATGTCCATGTTGGAGATTATCGTGTCCGCGAGGCGGCCGGGATCCTCGATCTGATCGGCGTTAGGCGTGCTGAGCCCGGGGATCTTCGAGGATCTCTTGATATAATCGGCGAACATGGCGGTGGCGGTGCGCTTGAGCGCGACGAGCCCCGGAGAAGAGTTGTCCGCGGGAGGGATCTGTATGCGCTCCGCGTCGCAGAGGAAATACGGGACCTCCTGTATCATCACGGAGACCCGCGCGCGGTAGAGCCCGTCGGCGAGCACTCTTATGTTGCCGCCGGGCATCTTGAGCATCTGGCGTATGCGCGCCACAGTTCCTACCTCGTAGAGCTCCTTTTCCGTGGGGAACTCCATCTCGGTGTCTCTCTGAGTGACGAGGAACACTATCTGATCGCGCATCATGGCGTTCTCGAGCGCCATTACTGATTTTTCTCTTCCTATATCGAAATGCAGGACCATATCCGGGAACACGACCAGACCGCGCAAAGATATGAGCGGCATTACGGTCTCGCCCGGGTAAGCGTTGTCTCTATTGTTATCTTCCATCGGATTCCTCACCTGCGGCTAAGATACGACGTCCTCCGCCGCTCCGCTCCCCGAAAGGACGAGCGTCGGCTCCGCGCCGTCTATAGTCTCTCTGGTTATGATCACCTTTTCTATGTCTTCGCGCGACGGTATCTCGTACATTATGTCCGTCATGGCCTGCTCGAGTATGCTGCGCAGACCTCTCGCGCCCGTCTTCTTCTCCAGCGCCTTTTCGGCTATGCGCCTGAGCGCCGAGGGCTCGACCTCCAGATCGACGCCGTCGATCGCCAGAAGCTTTCTGTACTGGCGGAGTATGGCGTTCTTCGGCTCGCTTATTATCCTGACGAGAGCGTCGGCGGAGAGCTCCTCGAGCGTTACTATGACGGGAAGCCTTCCGACGAACTCGGGGATGAGGCCGTAGCGGAGGAGGTCCTCCTGCTGTATCTTTTCGAGTATGTGCTTCTCGTCGACCTTGCCGCCCGCGATATCGGAATTGAAGCCGATCGTCTTTTCGCCTATGCGCCTCTGGATGACCTTGTCGAGTCCGTCGAACGCGCCGCCGCAGATGAACAGCACGTTCGTCGTATCGAACTGCAGGAAGTCCTGATGAGGATGCTTGCGCCCGCCCTGGGGAGGAACGTTCGCGACGGTCCCCTCGAGGATCTTGAGCAGCGCCTGCTGCACGCCCTCGCCGGAGACGTCCCTCGTTATCGAGGGATTGTCGGACTTTCTCGCGAGCTTGTCGATCTCGTCGACGTATATTATCCCGCGCTGCGCCTTTTCGATGTCGTAGTCGGCGGCCTGTATCAGTTTGAGCAGTATGTTCTCGACGTCCTCGCCGACATAGCCGGCCTCCGTGAGAGCCGTGGCGTCGGCGATAGCGAACGGAACGTCCAGGAGCCTTGCGAGCGTCTGCGCGAGCAGAGTCTTTCCGCTTCCGGTCGGTCCGATCATCACTATGTTGCTCTTCTGGATCTCCACGTCGTCGTTACCCGACTTTTTGGAGCCTTCGAGCGTCCTTATGCGCTTGTAGTGGTTATAGACCGCGACGGCGAGCACCTTTTTTGCCCTGTCCTGATCTATCACGTAATCCGAGAGTATCTTCGCGATCTCCATCGGCTTCGGAAGCTCGCCCGCGAGATCGAGCGAAGCGGTCTCAGTCACGCGGGAGCGCATCTCTTCGTTTATGATATCGGAACAGAGATTGATGCACTCGTCGCATATGTATACGTCCGGTCCGGCTATGAGCCGCTTGACCATGCTCTGCGGCTTTCCGCAGAACGAACAGCATATCTCTTTCTTTCCAGTAGTCATCATCGTTTCTCCACAACCTTGTCCACTATGCCGTATTCCACGGCTTCAGCGGCGCTGAGATAATTGTCCCTGTCGGTGTCCTTCGCGACCTGTTCGTAGGACTTCCCCGTGTTTTCCGCGAGGATCCTGTTCATCTTCTCCCTGATGGCGAGGATGTGATCCGTGTGGATGCGCAGATCCTCCGCCTGGCCCTGCATCCCGCCGAGAGGCTGGTGTATCATGACCTCAGCGTTCGGCAGGCAGTAGCGCTTCCCCTTCGCGCCGGCCGCGAGCAGGAACGCCGCCATGGAAGCCGCCATCCCGACGCATATCGTCGAAACGTCCGGCTTTATGTACTGCATCGTGTCGTATATCGCCATCCCCGCGGAGATCACGCCGCCGGGGCTGTTTATGTACAGCGATATATCCTTGTCGGGATCCTCGGATTCCAGGAACAGCAGCTGCGCCACCACGAGGCTTGCGGTATCGTCGTTTATCTCTTCGCCGAGGAATATGATTCGGTCCTTGAGAAGCCGCGAATAGATATCGTACGACCTCTCTCCTCTCGAAGTCTGTTCTACAACTATAGGAATCAAACTCATGATCTCTCCCCCTTAACAACATGGCGGGACTCTCAGATCCCGCCGTGTTTTTTACTGATTATATATGCACCCGCTGCTATGCCTGTGCGTCCGGCGTATCTTCCACGTCCTTGAAGCTGGCGTTCGCGTAAACGAGATCGATGGCCTTCTGCATGATGACGTCCATCCTGACCATCTTCGCGTTCTCTCCGCTGCCGATAGCGAGCCTTACCTTGTCGAGCTCCATCTGGTACTGATCGGCCATCTTCTTGAGCTCTTCCTCGAACTCCTCGTCGCTGCACTCGATGCCCTCAGCGGAAGCGACAGCCTTGGATACGAGCCTGCCCTTGATCTTGTTGGTGGCGTCGTCTTCGTATCCGCTGCGGATCTCCTGCTCGGTCTTTCCGAGATACTTGCAGTATTCCTCGAAGGGGATGCCCTGGTAAGCGAGGTTCTGCTTGAACTCCTGAAGGATGCTGTCCATCTCGTTCTCGATCATGACGCGCGGGATATCGAACTCGGTCTTGTCGATGAGAGCCTTGATGGCGTTGTTCTTTCCGTCGTATTCGGCAGCCTTCGCCGCGCTCTCCTTCTTCTTGGCGAGTATGTCCGCCTTGAGCTCTTCGAGCGTATCGAACTCGCTGACGTCCTTCGCGAACTCGTCGTCGAGCTCGGGGATCTCTTCCTTCTTTACCTCTTTGATCGCGCAGTGGAAGACAGCTTCCTGGTCCTGCAGCTTCTCCTCGAAGTATTCCTTCGGGAACCTTACGTTGACGTCCTTCTTGTCGCCGGCCTTCGCGCCGATGAGCTGATCCTCGAAGCCGTCGATAAATGTCTTGGATCCGATGCGCAGGCTCTGGTTCTCGGCCGTGCCGCCCTCGAACTTCTCGCCGTTGCACCAGCCCTCGTAGTCGAGTATGACCGTATCGCCGTTTTCGGCCTCGCGGTCGACGGTGACCATTCTGGCGTTTCTCTTCTGAAGGATCGAAAGCTCGCTGTCGACGTCGGCGTCCGTAACGGTGTGGACCTTCCTCTCGACCTCGATGCCCTTGTAATCCTTGACTTCGACCTTGGGCTCGAGGATGACCGTAATAGTAACGGTGACGTCCTTGCCCTGCTCTATCTTATCCATCCCGAAGTCGGCGTCCTTTACCGCTACGGCGTCGAGATCCAGCTGCTGGAGCGCCGCGCCGTATCCCGTGCTCATGAGGGACTCGATCGCGTCCTCGAAGAATATGCCCGCGCCGTATCTTCTCTCGATTATGCTGCGGGGCGCCTTGCCCCTGCGGAAACCGTCTACGGTAAATCTGTGTCTGTTGGCTTTATACGTCTCGTTGATGGCTTCGGCAAACTCGTCCGCCGTGAACGTCATCTTGAAGACCGCTTCCTTGTTGTCGTTGCTGACTAATACGGGTGTCATTGACAAAAATCCTCCTAAATTCTCTAATATCAAGGCAAGTTAGGATTATATCACAGGCATTTCAAGTTGGCAAGGACGCATAAATTTTTTTACTTGCAAAACATAAAAAGGGGTGCTATCATTCTTGACGTATTTCATAAATGGAGGTTTTATGGAACAGGAAGTTAAATACGCCATAGACAGCAAGGCTACGGCAGACGCCATCTGGACGGATCCGCAGCTCGCGCGTCTTGCCGACCCGTCGACGTCGCAGGCGATCGTGATGAAGGCCGTGTATTTCGACACGAAGGACAGGCTCCTGGCCAGAAACAACATGACACTGCGCGTGCGCGCTGAGGGCGACATGAACATCGCCACCCTCAAGTGGGGCGGCTGCAGCGCCAACGGCTTCCACGAGCGCAACGAGATAAACGTCCCGGTCAGCGAGGACACGTCGTTCATACAGCCTTCCGCGGATATGTTCCGCGGCAGCGAGGAGGGAGAAACTCTGGTAGAGCTTTTGGGGGAAGAGCCTCTTCTCAACCTGCTCGAGACGCGATTCCTGCGCCGCCAGATAAGGCTCACGTACAACGGCAGCCTGATGGAGCTGGCGCTCGACTGCGGAAGCATAATAACCGACGCGGGAGAAGAGCCGATCATGGAGATGGAGATCGAGCTCTACGCCGGCAGCGTCGAAGACGTGCTCGAGCTCGGAGACAAGCTCGCCCGTCAGTACGGGCTCATCGCCGAGGACAGGACGAAATTCGCAAGAGGCCTCGCGATGCTCGAGAAGATTGCTTAGCGGCACATCACATGCAATATGCGGAATAAACACAAGGACGCCCTTTCGGGCGTCCTTGTTCGCCGCTTTCACGCGTATCGATCTTATACCGCGGCTACACTCTTCTGACGAAAGCTCCGCAGGGCGTGTCAGAAGGCTTTCCGTTCTCGGCAGCCTTCCTGCCCCTGACGAGCGTCAGTATCGGCAGACCTTTACCCTTAAGACCGATGAACGCGGAGATCTTGTTCACGTACTGAAGATCCTCGGCCTTGATCTCCCATTCGGCGTCCGGGTCTATGATGACGATATCCGCGTCAAAGCCCGTCGCGATCGCGCCTTTCCTTCCCCAGATGCCGAACGCGCGCGCGGGGCTCTCGCTCAGCGCGTACGCGAGCGTTTCCGGAGCTATGCCGCGCTTAACGCAGCCCTCGCTGAACGCGGCCATGAAGCCGCTCTGTATGCCGCTTATGCCGCCCCATACGTCGAACGGCGTCTCGATCTTGCTTCCGAGGAGCTCGTTGAACTTCTCGTCGTAGGTGCAGGGCGAATGGTCGCTCGCTATGCCGCTGAATACGCGGTCCTTCACGTATCCCCAGAGCTTTTCGACGTCCTGCCCGGGTCTGAGCGGCGGCGCGCATTTGAACAGCGCCCCGTTCTTTATGACATCGTCCTCGGTAAAGGTCAGGTAGTGCGAGCACGTCTCCGCGGTGATCTTGATCCCGGCGGCCTGAGCCTGCTTTACGAGCTCCGCGGCTTCGGGGCAGCTGACGTGACAGATATGCGCGTCGCAGCCGGTCTCCCTCGCGGCCTCTATGATGGCGTACGTCGCCGTGGTCTCGGCAGATACGGGGCGCGAATCCAGGAACGATCTCCAGTCCGTGCGCCCTTCGCGCTTAAGCTTCGCCTCGTTGTAACGGATGATCGACGGATCTTCGCAGTGGAATCCCGCCTTGCCGCCGAAACCGGCGATGATCTTCATCGCGTCGAGCGCCTCGCCGTAGCTCAGCGTGGCATAGTCCGGAGATACCGGTCCGATGAACGACTTGAACGCGACGACGCCGTTGTCCCACAGGCCCTTGAGGTCTCCGAAATTGCTCGGGACAAGTCCGCCCCACAGGCAGAAGTCGACGTACGCGTTCTTGGAAACGCAGTCGAGCTTCGTATTCATGATCTCTGCCGTGGTCATCGCCGGCTCGTTCTGAAGAGGCATATCGATGACCGTCGTATAGCCTCCGACAGCCGCGGCTTTCGTGCCGTGCTCGTAATCCTCGCGCCAGCAATAGCCCGGATCGTTCAGGTGAGCGTGAGTGTCGACAGCGCCCGGGAAAACGTATTTTCCGGCAGCGTCGATGCACTCCGCGGCCTCGGGGATGACGCCGCTGTCGAGCAGCGCCGCTATCTTGCCGTCCTTGATCGCGACGTTCTGCCTGACGGCTCCGGAAGGCGTGACGACGCATCCGTTAAGTATCAAAAGGTCAAACATATTTATCTTCCTTTCTTTTCCGCATCGGCGTCCGCGGCCGTCGGGACCGACGGCTGAACTGCGGACCGTCCGATGTATTCCAGCATGTTCCGCGAGAAGTACCTCTCGCGCGCGTCCTCCGGGATCTCCAGTTCATCGAAGATCGCGTGATCCTTGCCGAGGAACGACTGCGCGGTCCGGACGTCGTAGCCCGTCCGCATATCGGTCCCGTACATTATCCTGTTCGCGACGTCGATCTCGCAGCTGAAAAGCTTTCTGAACATCTCCGTCCGCGAATAGCCCTTCGCGCCCGGCGTGGCGTCGAAGTAAAGCTCCGCCGTCGTCCTGCCCTGGTTCCTGCAGTTGTTCCACTTCGCGAGAAGCCCGATCGCTTCGTCGCACCACGGCCAGCCGACATGCGCAAGGCAGAACCTAAGCCCCGGCACCTGCAGAAGCTTTTCGTATCTGATCGGACGGCAGTATTCCGACACTGCCGGACCTATAAGGATGCCGCAGTGGAACGTAACGGGCCGCCCCGTCTCCGATATCTGCTCCCATGTTTTGAGCACCGCGCTGTCCGCCGGGTCGTAGCCTATGCATATGGCTTTAAAGCCGGCTATCCCCGCGGCCGCGGCCGCGTCGATCTGGGAGGATACGTCGTCCTCCGTCGGATCGATATGAAAGAACGGAACTATCTCGCCGTGCGCTCTTTGAAATTCCAGAACGCTTTCGAGCCGCTCCTTCCAGGGGAGCTTCCTGCCGGCGCCGTCGACCGCGCCGGGAGGGAGCGACAGCAGCAGAGCGCCTTCAAGGCCTGCCGCTCTAAGATTATCGTAAAACGCTCCCGTGTCGTCGTCAATGCCCGCCTGATGCACGTGATTGTCGAACATCTTCATACGCATTTCTTCCGTCGCCTTATACCGGATGAGCCTGCTGATATTTGATGTATTCGGCGATACCTTCCCGCATGGTCACCTTCGGCTCGTAGCCGAGATCGCGCATGGTCTCGGAGATGTCGAGCTCTCCGCAGACGTCGTAGCCGAGCGTGCCGTCTCCGACCTCGAATACCGAATCGGGAAGGAGCTCCTGCAGTATGTCGAGCGCCTCTCCGAACGTCGGATGGCCGCCGCTCGTCGCGTTGTATACCGCAAGATCGCTGATCCTCGAACCGTCGACCATGCATGCCTTTACGGTCACCTGAGCGACGTCGTCCACGTGGATGAGCTGCAGACACTGATCTCTGCCGTGCTCGCTGATGAACGGCCTGCCGGAAAGAGCCGCGTCGATCGGTCCCTGGATCGTCTCTGAGGTGATCCTTCCGGGTCCGTATACCTCGCCTACGCGGAGCGAGACGCATTCCATTCCGTATTTGTGGTTGTATACGCGTCCCATCATCTCGACGAACACCTTCGTTACGCCGTAGGGAGTCTCCGGTCTTTGGATCGTGTCGTTCTTTACGAGTCCCATCCCGATATTGCCGCAGGAATCTTCCGAGCTGAAAAGGACGACTCTCTTTATGCCGGTCATCCTCGCGGCCTCGAGGATGTTCATGGTGCAAACGACGTTTGAATGCACCGTGGACATCGGAGCCTTTACGGACATGGGGGGATGCGACTGTCCGGCTATGTGGATGATCCTGTCCACCTTGTTCTCTTCGATTACGCTGACGATCCTGTTCATGTCGCAGAGCTCGCCGTACGCGAATATATGCCTGGGATCCGCAAACGGCCTCATGTGATCCCTCATGAGATCGACGACTGTATGCCCTTCCTTAAGAAGATCCCTAACGACTCTGCGCCCGATAAAACCGGCGCCTCCCGTGATCAGTATATTCATAACATCTCTCCTTACAGGGATGCCGGCCCTTCCGCGGATCGCGGCCGGCCGGCATCATCCGACAACTGTTTAACTAAAGCATCACGTCTCCGGAATTCGGACCGAGAGTCTGTCCGCAATACGTATCGCCGTCCGGGCTGGACGCGAGGAACAGCACGCTGGGCGCGATCTCGAACGCCTCTTCCTGTCTTCCGAGAGGAAGTCCCTTCTTGTCGCTCTCGATCGTGTCAGCGAAGTTGAGCGTCGTCATGGTGGTCATGACGGGTCCGGGCGCTACGCTGTTGACGAGAACGCCTCTGGTGCTGACGGCGCGGGCGAGCGACTTTGTCATCGCTATGATAGCGCCCTTGGACGCCGCATAGTGGACGAGCTCCGCCGAGCCCTTCTGTCCGATCTGCGAAGAGATCGTGATTATCCTTCCGTATTCCTGCTTGAGCATGATGGGAAGGACCTCTTTGATGCAGTACCACGTGCCGTGAAGGTTGACGTCTATGATCCTGTGCCAGTCCTCGTTGGTAACGTCCTCGACCTTGATCCTCTGCAGTATTCCTGCGCTCGTGACGAGTATGTCTATCCTGCCGAACTCGTCCATCGCTCGCTTTACGAGAGCCTGCACCTGATCGTACTTGGTAACGTCGGTCTGCACGGATATCGCCCTGCGGCCGTACTTTTCAGCCATGCGCTTTTCGATCTCCAGGGATTCCTCCGGATTGTCAAAGCAGGTGAACACGACGTCCGCGCCTTCTCTGCAGAAGATATCGACGACCTCGAGTCCGATGCCTGTGGACCCTCCGGTGACGATCGCTTTCTTTCCTTCTAATCTCATCTTCTTCTCCTTTTCCTATCTTCGGGCGCCGAGAGGCAAAAGCATCTTTCCGCGCCCGGGCTGCGCCGTGATCTTTCCGTTCTCGTACACGGTCTCGCCTCTGGAGATCGTGCGCTTGACGGCGCCCTTAAAGCTTCTGCCGAGATACGGGCTGAACTTCTGCCTGTCGAGCATGTCCTCTTTTTTCAGGACGAACTCTTCGTTCAGATCGACGATCGCGAAGTCGGCGTCGAAGCCGACCGCGATATCCCCCTTTTGCGGATACAGATCGTACAGCTTCGCGGGATTCATGGACGTAAGCCTCGCTATCGTCTCGAGCGGTATGCCGCGCTTGTGATAGCCTTCCGTAAGAAGGACCGAAAGCGTGGACTGGCCGACAGAAAGCCCGCCGAATACCGTTTCCGAGATCGGCCACGCCGAGTGATCAGACCCGATCGTATCGATATCTCCGTCTCGGACGGCCTCCCAAAGCTCGTCGATACAGCGCTGCGGACGCATCGGCGGCGAGCAGGTACACCCTCCGAGACAAAGCATATCCTGGATCGAAAGCGCAAGATAATGCGGGCACGTTTCCACAGTGATCCTGACGCCGCGGGCTTTTGCTTCCCTGACCGCCTCTACGGTCTCTCTGCAGCTCGCGTGACATATCTGGACCCTCGCGCCTGTGATCTGGGCAAACGCCGCCGCGCGCCTGACCGACTCCGTCTCCGACAGGATCGGTCTCGACGCCTCGTAATCCGCGAGCGTCGTGCGCCCTTCGGCCGTGAACTTTTCGCGCAGATAAGAGCAGATGTCCTCGTTCTCCGCGTGAAGGAGCATGACGCTGCCGAGCTCCGAGATCCGGTCGAGCGCGCGCAGCAGCGCCCTGTCCTGAATGTAGCCCATGGGGCTCTTTGACATGAACGCCTTGAACGCTATCGCGCCCCATTCGTCCATTCCCTTTATCTCGTCGATGTTATCGTCGTTGACACCGCCGAGTATGGCGTAATCGATAACGGCGTGCTTTTCTTCCGCCCTGCGCTTTTCCTCAAGCGCCGCGGCGTTCGTCATCTCCGGTATGTTGCTGATCGGATGATCAAGAAATGCCGTTACGCCGCTGGCGGCTACCGTGCAGGACCCGGTATAGATACCTTCCCTGTGTTCATATCCGGGCTCGTCGAAGTGGCAGTGCGCGTCGATCAGTCCCGGAAATACGTGCAGCCCTTCGGCGTCGATGACGCTTTCCGCAGTATCCTCCTCGGGGATGACGTCCATCACCCTGGCTATCTTTCCGCCGGATACAGCGATGTGCCAGGGAAAGACACCTTGCGCCGTTACGACTTTGCCGTTTTTGATTATCAGATCGTATTTCATGGTTAGTCCTTAAAACTTCGAGCTCTACGGGCCTGTGTCTATTTCTTCTCGAACGGCGTTCCGATAAGGAACTGCTTGCCCATATTGGTCTTCGTCATCAGGAGATAGTATACGAGCGCGGTCGGGATGATGCAGCTGTACCACGCGAGCCTCGTTTCGACGAGAGCGATAACAGCGCCCACCGCTATGGAAATGATCGCCGCCATATTGATCCCGCTGATCGGTCCCTTTTCATCGTAGAGCATGTTGATGTCCAGTTTCTTTTTGCGGAGGAAATAGTAGTCCGTGACCATTACCGCGAAGATGGGTCCGAGGAAGCAGGAATAGACTCTGATGAACAGGTTGAGGCCTGCCGCGGATTCCGCGGTAACGAGCTTCCAGGGCATGACCAGTACGGAAGCTATGCCTATGACGATCAGAGATCCCTTATATCCCAGGGGCTTGATCGCGTCCATGAGGACGTATACGGGCGGCACGAGGTTGTTCAGTACGTTGGTCGTGATCTGAGCGAAAACGATGAATACGAGCGTGAGGATAAGGAGGACCTTGTTCTCGATAGCGCTCGTGAAGACCGTGATCGGGTCGGCCGCGCCGGTAGCTGCCGTTACGATCAGGCCGGTGAGACCCATGAACATGAACGCCGGTCCTATAGCGAGCCAGTAGATGCAGCCCATGACAGGCTTCTTGCCGTCCTTCTTGTACTGGCGGGAAAGGTCGGATACGTTCAGCATCATCGTGCTGTACTGTCCTACGAAAGCAACGGATCCGCTCCAGAACGCGAGGCCCCAGGAGCCCTTGATGTCAATGACGTTTGCCTGAAGCGCGACGCCGTATTTAGTTACTGTCGAATAGAACATGTAGATGAGTGCGATTATGATGCAGACGGAACCGACGTCTTCCAGCCACTTGATCCCCTTGAATCCTGTTATAGAGAGGACCAGCTGAAGGATCGTGAATCCGATGTAGCATACCGCGATGTTCTGAATGCCGAACAGCGAATACAGTACCGCGTTGATCGCCTCGGCGCCTACCCAGGTCTGGAAACCGAACCAGACGACAGCGGGAAGCGCGCGGATGATCCCCGGTATCTTCGCGCCCTTTATACCGAAGGCGGCTCTGAGATAGATGGTGTACGGGATACCGTATCTGTTTCCTGCGTCACCGTTCAGGACGAGTCCTATGGCGATGACGACGGTGCCGACTATAAGTGCGACGATTATCTGGGTAAGGTTGAGAGAGCCTACCAAGCTGGAACCGACGGTAAACGCGGATATCGCGATACATCCGCCGATCCACATGGCGAAATAAGACAGATTCCCGAATATTCGGGTCTCCAGTGGCTGTAAGCTTTCGCCTACGCTTTTGGTTTCGACTTCGTTGCTCATTGTTTACCTCCTTTATAGCGTTATAAAGATGATTGCTTTGCCGGCAATTGAATGATATTAAAAAAAACCTGCTTTGTTAATATTATGCAACTTGCACAAACCGCAGGAGGTCAGCTTCGGAGACGCGTTAGCGTTTCTAATGCGCGAAGCTGTTTATAAAATCTAACTTGTGCTTTTTGCACAACGCTCAGGCCCGTTTTTTGTATAAATAATTTACTTTCAAACGGCCTGCGATATAGTAAGATAGAATAAATCAATGCTTTCCCACGATACTGAGCACACATTTTCGATATGTGCAGAGGTGTGAAATGTCTGTAAAGGTACACTGGCTGACGGAGAACGCCTCCGCGGCAAAACTTATAAATAATGTAGACGCCGCCGCTCTCGAGACGGACGTCTGCGGCATCAACTACATATCAGACCTGAGAAACGGCGGCAATCTCCGCACAAGGGACCTCGTCCTTCTCGATTCCTCCACGCTGAAGACGATGAACGGGAAGACGTCCAGGGCCTTCTTCGGCAATCTCGTCGACCGCAGATGCTCCTGCGTCGGCATCCTGAACGCGGACCAGATCCCGAGGCAGTCGGTCTTCATAAAGGCTTCGGAGGAGTTCGACATGCCCGTGCTCTGCTTCGGAAACCAGTATTCGATGAGCGACATAGCGGATAACCTGTACAGGGCCATAATCTCGTCGGAGACCGAAAGCATCCTAGTTCCCGCGACCGACAGGCGAAAGGACGCGCCTCATGACACGAACGCGTTCGTGGAAAAGATACTCATGAACGAGAACGCCAATCCTCAGGAGATCAAGATGCTCTGCCATCTGTACGGTTTCGATATCAGCACCCCCAGGATATGCTTCGTCATACAGCCGGAGATCCCCGAGGACGGAGGCGCGTCGCAGCAGATGAAACACGTGCGGTCGCTTATAAGGGAGGCCGCCGGCAGCGCTACCGACAATAATCCGTTTCGCATCTTTTATATGCAGTACCTGAACAATCTTATACTGTTCGCTTTTCACAACTCGTTCGCGACGCAGTCCACAGCGCTCGATTCCGCGAAGAGGATGGCTATCGACGTCGCCAAGACCCTTATCAATACCGATATCCGGTGCCACATAGGCATAAGCAAAGCGTGCACCGGCTGGGAGACGATACGTCTGTGCTTTACGCAGGCGCTCCAGGCGCTGGAGCTCGGGAGCCGCATGCATCCCGAATGGACCGTGTACTCATACCGCGACGACGACGTGTACCAGTTCCTGATCAACAATCTCAGCCGCGACATGCTAGTAAGCTTTTATAACGAAAGCATCCGGCCCCTCGCCGATTACGACAGGGCCAACAACACGGACATGCTCTCGACGCTGCATATGTACTTCGAGTGCGGAAGGAGCCTCACGCAGACCGCGGAAAAACTGTTCATCCACAGAAACACGATGCTGTACAGGATGGAACGGATACAGCAGATACTCGACGTGGACCTTAAGAGAACGAACGAGAGCTTCAGGATACAGCTCGGCCTTTACATAATGCATCTGATCCAGCTTCCCGACTGAGCGGCATAAACAAGCTTTCCGGCGCCGGGACGTCAGCGGCGGATCAGACGACAATCCGATACTTACCGCTTTTAAGAAAACAATACAGAAAGGATCGCCTATGGAAGTTCAGATCAAATACATGACATGGATGGAATTCGCGGAAAGGAAGAAGACCACAGACACGCTCATAATACCCTCCGGGGCCGTGGAGGTCTACGGACCGCATCTTCCCCTGGGCTGCGACATATTAGTCGCGGAGAAGATCGCGTGCCTCGTGGCCGAAAAGGCCGGCGCGCTGGTATCTCCGTTCCTCGAGGTCGGAAATTCCCATCCGCTCTACACGTTCCCGGGCACCGTCTATTGCCGTCCGGAATCGCTCAAAGCTGTCTACCGCGACATCTGCGAAAGCTATATCCACTGGGGCTTCAAAAGGCTCCTGATATTAAACACGCACAGGAACAACGCGTTCCCGCTCGACGATCTGATGATGGATCTGCAGGACGAGTACGGCGTCAGGTGCGCGTCGGTCCCCTGGTGGCAGTTCCTGCCGTCGATAACGTCCGACATATACGAGTCGGAGATCCCCCAGAACCACGCCAGCGAATCGGCCACGTCGGTAATGCTCTACCTCATGCCCGAGC
>JAEEGL015160721.1_pt1 | contig 18668 bp, 30 predicted proteins | sample 9134231 | NCBI WGS metagenome assembly JAEEGL01 (sample SAMN16246548, study PRJNA631951) | gut metagenome | biome: gut microbiome; feature: rumen; material: fiber-attached | host: Bos | place: Iran: Karaj | collected 2018-10 | reverse complement strand
TTGTAGTCATTTTTGTTTTTGATTGTTTCAATGGCTTCGTCAGCCCATTTTTCACTACGGTAGATTTTAGCCTGACGTAGTGATTTACCATATGTGTTCAGACCATAAAAGTATAGACCGTCTGAATTTTTAAGCACGATACCTGATTCTTTATTAGCCATGCAAACCTCCCTAAAATTCAATTTCGATTGTAGGGGTTGCATATGTGACCTTAAAACCTTCGGATTTAAGCTGTTCTACAGCTTCATCAAAAAGGTCATCAGATTCCCATTCTTTATTTTCAGCTTTGAACTTCTCAATTCGTGCTTTAATTCTGTCAACTGTTTCAACAGTGACAAATGGTGCATCAACGGCAACAATGACTGATACGTTAGTATCAGAACCGTCAACGTTTGTTTCTGTGAGTCGGATTGTTGTCATGCATTACACCTGCCTTTCGTAAGTGAACTTGTAGTCACAGGTTTCTACACCATTCTCATAACCATCTATGATTTCAACCTGAGGACGCATTCTGTACCATGTTGTTGCATCAGGAATTGACTTATCATATCTCTTTACGAGCCAATTGTATAAGTCATAGATATCATCTCTGTGGATTCCATATTCATGATTACCAACAACTCTGATGTGAAGGGTACAGGTACTGTCTTTTACTTTTTCTACTCCGACAGTGCCGTAGCCCTGCCAATGTTTGATTTTCTTCATACTAGATTTCCTTTCCATGAATTGTTGCCTGCGAGAAACAAATGTGTGAACGTATCCCATGTTACAAGATGTGCGATATCGTCTAGTCTGATATCAACAAGACCGTTATCGATAACACATTTGATACCATCTACGATAAGTTCACCTTTGCGCTCTAATTGTGCTGCAAGTTCAAGTCGTCTTTTCAGACTTCTATATTTTGGATTTCGCATTGTTCTACCTTCTTTCTTATTTACCTGTGTACTCAGGTCCAACACTGTCACCTGTTGCATAGTCAATAGTGACATTTGGCTGAACGTTATAACAGAACACACAGAAATTGATACCTGCACCGTTATCCTCAACGGAACAGGCTTCCATAAGAACGCCTTCGGCTACAAGATTTGAGCCTGCATAAACAGGTGTAACACGATACATGACATGATTATTTGGATTTTTATCCATGTATTTAGCAACTTTATTTTCATAAGGGAGCATACCGTCAACGTTCATGTAACGTGTGCCTGTGATTAGATTTTTTTCATTTGCATTCTCGCCTGCAAGGCAATATGCAATGAGATGACAACGATTGTACAGATAGTTGCCATCAATACCGTTATATTTAACTGTATGCCAACCTGTAGGTTTTACTTGACCGATGCTGCCACGTTCTTCAGTAGGCATGATATCGGTCCCTATGCAGGCTGTGGCAACGCCACATCTACCAAGAGAATCAAGTTCTGAATAATTCTCGAATGATTGAACCGTAATTTCATCTTCAGAGAAATAAGGTTTGTTGTCGTTTACGACAACGCTTGGTTCTCCTTTGTAATTTGACGCAGATAAGCCAATAAGATTGGCGTGTGTCTGTACCTGTGGAATCTGAGAATCTTCATGCGTGATGGTTGAGGAAAACATGCTTCCAAAACCGATAATGCACATGAAAACTACAATCAGATACCAAGGCAAGCCACTATTTCTGTTGTTGTAACCACTCATCACATATATCCTTTCTTAGAGCAAATTACGCTTCGGCAAGCAAGGCTTCAAATTCCTCTTTGGTCATGTTCTGACCTGTTGAAAGCTTGATTTCAACGTCAGGATTTTTAGTCTTGTACTTTCTGATGAGTTTTAAAACTGCATCCTTGGAGAGCATTTCCTTTGTACTTCAAGTGTTCGGATTATGAAGATAATATCCGAGAGAAGTTCTGCCGATTTCGATTTTTGAATTTGTTCTTGCGCTCAATTTATTATGCCTCCTGTTTGTCAGATTCAGATTTAGGATTCTTAATCTGTTTGTAAGTGTTTTTGAGTTCTCTGATGCGTTCATCAGGAATCAAAACAAAGCCATTGGATTCATTGGCTTTCTTGATGTTTTCAAACATCTCATCTGTAAAGACGTTCTTAGCAACGTCTTCAGAGAATGTGACATATTCACTTGTTGGATATGCCAAAAATTCTCTATCGCCCGAAACAATCTTACTGATTGGTCCCTGATTTTCAAAGGTTGGCTTTTCGGTGTAACCAATAAGCGTAATACCTTTCTTCATTGTATTGTTACAATTAGGACAACAGTTATATGTTCCACGGGCGAACATTTCTGTTTTGTCGGGGTAAGATTCCCCGCAGAAGAAACAATATTTCATGTCATGCTCCTTAACCGATGATAGTAAAGCTATACGTATCTTTTTACAGTATAGCTTAGAAATAAAAACCGTATTGTGAGAACAATTCAATGTTCCCACAACACGATTTCATATCTTAAAATTCTATCGGATTATCAGTTTTTGTTGATAATTCCTTGAGTTCGTCACTGTTTTCGACAAGAGATACCTGAGCAATAGAACGAACTCTATTTTCGAAGAATGCTTCGATTTCAGCTTTAGCTTCAGACTTAGTTCTATCCATTTGTTCTTGGAAAGAACTGAGCATATATTCCTCATTAGGCTTTACTTCGTTGTAAAGTCTTGTAAGAAGTGATAAAAATTCTTCTTTTTCTTTCTTAGTGAATCTATCTTTCTTACTGAATATCTCTTTTACATCGTAAATGAGTGAGGCTGCTAAGCTTTTGGTTTTGTTCATGTGCTCTTTGTATTCTTGCAGATGTTGGTCCTCTTTACTTTCGTAAGGGCAATCATCCATACGTTTACCGTTGAAATATTTGATGGTAACAGGAACACCCTCACCCATGTTGAAGGATGTAATCAAATCAGCAAATTGTGATTGAGACATTTCGATTTCGATAATATCTTTTTCTTTATGATACCAATCCGTTGATAAACCTCTTTGAACATTTGCTGTTCCAATACGTAAACATATTGTATCACGGTGTTTGATTGAACTTCCGAATAGTGGATGACCATATGACGATGTTTGTCTATAGAATCCTGCCATTCCATATGACTCATGATTCTTTTTTGTAAAATCGTCCATAGTATCACCTCGCTTTTTGATTTATAGCATTTTTAATTGTATTCAGCGAAATCAGCGTCATGCTCGTCAAAAGAAATTCCTGAAATGTCTTTTACGATGAATTCCACTTCGATTTCTTTGTAGGAGTTGATGTGTTTTCTAACAACAACACCAATCACACGACGATAATAGCTGTCTACAAATGCGTAGTTGTCTTTGTTGTCACGAAGTCTTATGAATGTGAATGTGTTGCCATCGACACCACTTTCTCTGATTCCGAAGATTGAGATATCTTCATATCCGTCTTCGGCTTCTTTTAAGTCATCAATCATTGAGAGATAACTTATTAAGAAATCGTGACTATGGTGTTCTGCAAACCTGCCAACTAAGGGACAGATTGCTGAGAAAATGCTATCGAATGATGTATACTGAATATTATCATTCTTTGAGAATTGTCTTGTTTCTCTTGTGATAACAGTACCTCTGTTGTCATCGAGATATTTTGAAAATGTAACAGGTAATCCCATTGAGTTTACCATCCTTTCTTTGATTATTCATTTGGTGTAGGTTCTGTTGTGAATTCAACAGACTCATAGCCGTCGTGACACCATTCGTATTCATCACTGATGTAATCTGAGATGTAATCCTCATAGTTGTCACAGTTTCTGAAGTTTTCGATTGGGATTTCAACATCCTTAGGAAGCGCATCTAAAATTTTCTTGCGTTCTTCCTCAGAATCACAATCTTCTTCGGAAATATCCCATTTGATATCTTTAACTCTTACAAACACACCTGAATCTTTGATGCCATCAATAATGGCTTCCCATTCATGGTCATTGCAGTCATCAAATGCATCTGTATCGATGTTGTTAGCTATCTCACACTGTGCATTTTCATCAAGGATTGCTCCGATACCGCCAAAATTATCATCAAGAGCCATCTTGATGTCGTCATCAGTCCAAAGCTTTGAACCAAGTACGCAGTCGCTTGTTACGATAGCATGATAGATTTCGTTGATATCTTCAGGCGTAAGCTTGTTAGACTTGATGAATGCAGCAATCATCTTACATGCTTCGCTTACATATTCATCAGCAGGAACGCTCTTGAAATAGCAATTCATGTCACCATCCATGTTTTCTGCAAACTCAACAAGAGCATCTTCTGCTTCATTGGCAGCAATAGTCTCATCAACAGATTTAGGTAAAATTCTGTATTCCATAAAATTATATCCTTTCTTTAATAGTTTGAGTCTTCAAACTCAAATTTTGTCTTACACATAGGACATGTGCATTCAACTGTCCAACTCATTGCATTAAATGCATCGAGTGAAAATTCAGAACGAGGAGGACCCATTTTGATGAGTTTATCTGTTCTTTCATCACGCCAAGGGGAATTAGCATCGTCATAAATGCCATACATATCATAATTGCATGATGGACAGTTTAGATATTCACACCCTGTCATACCATTAAATGTCAAATCATCGAATGGTTCTTCGTCATAATATCTGATGAATCTGATTACATATTGGAGTGGTCTTCGTGCAAAAGGCATAAATCTAGCCATATAGCTTATGATATGGTCTAAGCCTAGCATGAAGTAATAAGGAATCAATTTGATGAATTTAAAAATCGAACCCGATTTCTCAGGTTCGATTTCATCACAGATATTATCACACCAATCATTTGACTCAGATTCAGTTTCTTCAGCATTTTTAGTATGTTCTTCAAAATAGTCCTCGAACGGGTCAAATTCGTAATCTAATGAGTCAAAATCTTGATTCATAATAAGTCTCCTTTATTTGAACTCATGATACTTTGCCACAATAGTGTCAACAGCATCGTTCATGACAACTTCAACACCATATTCATCAAGAACATTTCTTACCTGAACATCAGAGAGGTTCTTTGCTCTTGACCAAATGGCGAATGCAATGACCTTGAGTTCGAGGTCCTTGCTGATTACGCCCTCAATAGGTGTGCCTACGGTGTTTCGGGTATCGATAACATCGAGGATTCCCTGCACCTCATCAGCACTGAAGTTGGACTTGAGACCGTCTTTGACGAGTTCAAGTTCATTCTTATCTTCGCTGATAGATTTAATTACGCACTTTGAGAAGTAATCCCAAATGAATGTGCTTGCGAATCTGTTGATTCGAGCATCTGAAAAGTAATTCTTAGCCATTTTGTTTTGTTCCTTTCTATGAATATGACATGGATGTTTTATCCATGTTGATGTAGATGGCTGTACGATTCTTATGTAAGAATTTTTCGCCATTGAATGTGTAAATTGTTTCTGTCACAAGATATGGTCTTGTGTCATCGGAGAGCATCTTGATTACAGCTTCAGTTTTATTGAGGTTGTAACTAAACTCAGTTGCTTCTCCGTTAAGATTGATTCTACCGTTGATGTCTTTGATTCCAACTTCATAAGAAATGATGTATTTCTTTGAAGATATGATTGGAACTGCATACATACCGCATTCAATGCCTTTGTCATTGATGTATGTATCAGTATAACCGTCTTCATTTTTGACGGTTTCTTCGTACATTTTGCGAGCGTATTCAGCCTGCATTTTCTGCATTTTTTCTCTTAAGGCTTTTTCCTTTTTACGCTGTCTATGTAGAAGAATGATTCCAATCGTAGCAATTGTGACAGCAGCGATAATCACAAATATTATGATAAGTTCTGTCATATTTTTGCCTTTCTTATTCTGCTAAACTAATGGTAATCTTTACGTTGGAAGTTCCGTCCCAACCGAGTTCTTCCAAATCTTTCTTGCTGATGTAAAGCCCACCTGTTGTGTGCTTGTCACCACTCAAAGATTCCTGCTCATTGAATTTGAAAAACTGCTTAGTTTCCTTCTCAACTTCGAATTCAAGTTCGATTCCGTCCATATTATTTAAGTCCTTTCAGTATAAGTTATTTTCAATATCATCTTTTGTGAGATGAAGTTCATAAACTTCATGTATCATGATGTCAAAATCGTATCTGTCATAAGCGTGGCTTTTAATCAGATATGATTTTGTTGTAGCATCACTATATACATAGACAACAGCATCGGTTTTGGTCTCATGAATAACGTTGCTATCCTGAATGTACCAAATGAGCCATTTGTTGTCGTCGTATGTTACGCTTTCAAGCGTTTGTTTTTCTGTTCCATGAATGAGATACTCGTCTTTTATAGTAAGTTCTCCTTCGCCTGAATCAAGTATTTGATTCCATGCTTCTTCGAGGGCTTCATCTTGACTCAATTGTTTATCAGTTTCAAGATATGAAGACCACAAGACCCATGCAATGATAATGAAAAGTAGTAGTTTTAACGCAAATGTCATTTTGCGAAGCGTTTCCTTGTCATTATCATTAAAATTATGTTCAAAATCAGGTAGCATTATTTTACCCTCTCACCGTTGTAAGTAATCGTTATTGATTGAGATGCTGCGTAGATTACAAGCAACAGAACAAACACGATTACGATTGCAATGGCGAGTCTGATGCCTATCTTCTGAATTTTATTCATCTTTTTGACGAATTCTTCAGTATTTTCGTCCATTTCAGATTTTAACGCCATTTTGGCAACCTGTGGGTGTGTAGCATAAAAACGCCATTGATTTATATTTCGTTTTTTGCCTGCACCTTTGTTGTTCGAACGATAACCTGATGTGGTTGTTCTTTTTAGTTTCATTACAAAGGTTCCTTTCTTTTTATTTTAGTAACGATATGTTACTGTGATTTTAATAAACCATAACCCAAAGGTGGACCGTATTGTGTAACAATACCACCTTTAGGGATTATGATTTTCAGTTTTTAGGCTTCTTTGCCGTAAGGTTCGCCATATTTAGCGTCCCACCAAGTTTTCTCAACGTTGAATCCAAATGCATTGAGTTGGACTTCAACAATGAAGCCATTGATTTCAACCTCGGCTTCAGGGAATAGCGCCTGAATGACTTCACCATTAGTCATTTCATTCAGAACAAGTCCATTCTGAATACCTGTGAAAGCGCTGCGTTGTGTTTCGACACTAATAGAACCCATTTCACCAAGGGTTGTTATAGTACCTATCGCATTATACGCTTCATCAGGTATTCTTAGCAATATTTTTTGCATAATCTTGCTCCTTTCTTTGTCGTTTTGGTTCTGTTTTGTAATTTTTGATTAAGTTGTATGTAACAATCAAACCTTTTTCTTTTGCTATAAGTTTAATGAGTTCTTCTCTAGTGTAAATATCTCTTAATCCATTTTGATTTTCGCAGATGTAATATACTATAAGTTTGGATTTTCTATCATATTGTTTTTCAATAAGTTTTAGATTTTTTGTAATTTGTGTTCCGTTCTGTATACCACTGTATATGATTGGTAATATACTTAATATTTCTAAATCACAATAATTGTGTTTCAATCTATTATAATATTGATAAACTGAGATTTTATAGTATTTACACATTTCTTCAACAGAATTAAATTCATTACTTAAATGGTCTATGCATTTCTTGTTTAATGTAGTAGATTTGTTTTTTGTTAATGCATCTTTTATAGACCAATTACGTTTGATTCTTTTTTTAAATATGCGTCTATCTATATTCCAATATTTACACATTTCTGTCATTGATTCAATTTCATTACCTAAATGGTCTATGCATTTTCTTTTGTTTTGCGTAACATGTTTTGTTAATGCATTTTCTAAAGACCATCCATATTGAATTCTATGCCTATATGTATCTTTATTTATATTCCAATATTCACACATTTCGCTAATGGAATTAAATTTATTACCCAAATGGTCAGTGTATGATTTTGGATTTGACATTGATATTCCTTTCTTTACAGATTTAATCATTCTTAGTAATATTTTTTTTACATAATCAGACTTCTTTCTTTGTTCTTTGTCGTTTTGGTTCTGTTTTGCGATTTTTGATTAAGTTATATGTAACAATCAAACCTTTTTCTTTTGCCATAATCTTAACAAGTTCATCTCTTGTATAAACATCTTTAAATCCATTTTGATTTTCGCAAACAAAGTATGCTATTTTAGGTTTAACTGTTTTATCAAATGATTTTTCAATCAATTTCAAATTATCTGTAATTTGTGTATTTATTTCGGTTCTAGCTGTTATTATTGGTATTATTCCTAGAATTTCTAAATCAGAATATTTTTGTCTTATTCTATGGTTATATTCTTGTATCGTAATATGCCAATAACTACACATATCTTGTATTGCCATAAATTCATTACCAATACAATCTTTACATGTTTTCTTTCTATCTATTTTTATTTTTTTTGTTAGTGCATCTTTTAATGACATACCTCTTTTTATTCGTGAATTGTATGTCATGATGCTAATGCCGTAATATTTGCACATTTCTGTGACAGAATTAAATTCATTACCTAAGTGGTCTTTATATTTTTTATTTGTTGCGATTTCTTTTGTTAATGCGTCCTTTAAAGACCAACCTCTTTTCATTCTGTCTTGAAATATTTTTCTTGATATATTCCAATGATTGCACATTTCTGTGACAGAATTAAATTCGTTATCTAAATGGTCTTTGCATTTTATATGACTTTTTTGTATATTTTTCGTCAGCGCATCCTTTGTAGTCCATCCTAGTTTTAATCTTGCATAATATCGTTGTGCATCAACATTCCAATATTCACACATTTTTGCAATGGAATTAAATTCATTACTCAAATGGTCTTTGCATTTTGTACCTATTTTTCCATTTGTTTTTATATCAGTTAGCATTTTTATTACTTCTTGTATCGTATAACCTTCATTTATTTTTCTGTTAATTGAAGCTGTTGATATATTCCAATATTCACACATTTTTGCAATAGAATTAAATTCATTACCTAGATGGTCTGTACATAGTTTTGACATTGTTATCATATTCCTTTCTATGATGAAATCTTAAAACACGCTCCGATTTAATATCAGAGCGTGTTGTGTTTCAGATTTTATGCAATGTTTTCAGCACCAATCACATCGAGTATTTGAGGTATTGATACGTTTTTGAGTCTTGCAAACATACGAAGTGGTGGAATACCATCTTCTTCAGCAAGTTCAAGTAATCTATCCACATCATGTAATGGATAATCAGGAGATAGATTGTTGACATTTTCCTCAAATTCTTTCATAAAATCTTGCTTGTTGAGTTTTGAAATCTTTTCCATCTTTTCGATAGTGATTGGGTATGGAATATCATGGACCATACACCATTTTCTAAAATGGAGTTCAAGAGCCATTTTACATCTTTGATGCATTGGCTCTGCAACCATTTTTGCAATGAGTTCACGATATGTTGCTTCGTGACCTGTTGCAATGATATCTTCAGGTTTGATTTCATTGCAGTTCAATTTTGAATCACTTGGTTTGTAATTTTCATCATCTATAATTTCACCTGTTGGTGATACAACAAAATTTGTAGGATTTCCTTGATTATCGAAAATTTTTCCATTTCGATACTCAAGCGGTGCTTCATCGCCATCAGAATCTACAATGGTTCCGTTGTCTAAAAGATGCCAACCAAGTGAAACAGTCGTATTTTTCTTTTGTTTCTTACTTAGAGTTCTTGATTTATTAACCTGTAAATCAAACACACCTTTTCTATGAAGATTATCTACAACGTCAAACACGATGGCTGAATGAGATGCCCCTGATGATAATGCACGACCAAGTTGTTGAATGTAAATAATGTCACTAGATGTACCTCTGTACATCAGAATTCCTGAGATATTATTTACATGATATCCCATGTTGAGCATATCAATGCAAAAGACTAAATCAATATGATTGTTTTTGATTTTAAGTGTCTCAAGTTTATCGACATTCTTAGTTGATTTCATATTTTCACTTGTAATGATAAGTGTTGATAAAGTGTGGTTTGAGTAAGCCTTTTTAAACCAACCCTCAACATCATTTTGTTTCTCATGCATTTGTTTAAATGTGCTGAAGAACACGATAAATTTCATGTAGTTTGTACTTGGTAAGAACTCATCACATGTAGATTTAATGATGTTCTCCATGTTGTAGATTTTAGAAATCTCAATAAGTTGTTTATTGAGAACTTCTGTAACTGTTAAATCATCAATATCTTCACCTGCTGTGAAAGCTGCTTCTTTTAAGTCAGTCTCGATATCATATGTGCAATAACAGTAGTATGGTTTCTTTAGAAGACCATCTTCGAACGCATCATGTGCGTTGTATTCAAATGTTGTGATATCGTTGAAGTATGTGTTTACGACATCAAAAGCATCGGAACGATTTGGTGTTGCAGTTGCACCAACAAAGTGTGCATCTCGATTTATATAAATCAACTTACTCATAGCTCTTTTTGTTTTAGGAGCACCAATTCGATGCATTTCATCACAGATAACTAAATCATATTTGTTATTTTTTAGCTGTTCGTAATCAAGACGAACGAGTTTGTTATATGTCATGAGGGTAACACCCTCAATTTGCTGCATCGCTTTGTAAGTTTCAATTGTTTCCTCATCCACAGCATCATCTTCCTCTGCAAGGTTGTCAAAATATCTGTCAACAACAGTGTTTTTGACAACCTGAGCAGGGTAGAGATACAAAATACTTTTGTATTTATCAAGGGATAACAGATTTGTCAGCAAGTACGTCTTGCCAAAACCTGTGGGTCTGATTACAGCACACCTCTTATATTTATTTAATTTTTCAATTAAATCTTCGTATGTTTTGGTACGAACGTCTATTACTGAATTCATTTCAAATGTCATCCTTTCTTATTGCTTGATTGCATTCTGATAGCGGTCAACAGCTTGCTGATAACCCATACCATCAGATTTATAAAATGTCTCATTCACAGAATCGGGAAGGTATCTCTGATTTACCCAATGATTAGGATAATCATGTGGATATAAATATCCGATACCGTGACCTAATTTAGGTGCTGATTTGTAATGAGCATCTCTCATTGCGTTTGGAACATCATCAGATGGATTCATCTTGACGTATTCCATAGCTTTATCAATGCCTGCAATCACAGAACAACTCTTTGGAGCAAGAGCGATATAGAGTGCTGCTTCTGCAAGTATGATTCTTCCTTCAGGAAGACCAACTCTTTCTACTGCAAGTGATGCTGATGTGGCTACAGTCAGAGCCTGTGGGTCTGCGATGCCGACATCTTCAGCTGCATGAACCATAAGTCGTCTAGCGATGAACTTAGGGTCTTCGCCGTTCTCAATCATACGAGCAAGGTAGTAAAGTGTTGCGTCAGGGTCTGAACCTCTCATGGATTTGATGAACGCAGATATTGTATCGTAGTGATAATCGCCGTCTTTGTCATAGTTCATGTGAGGTTTCATGATTACGGCATCTACATCTTCTTTTGTGATGTAGATTTTACCGTTAGAATCCACGCTGTTTGGATTCGTAGGTGCATGAAATGCTGCAAGTTCAAGCAGATTAAGAGCATATCTTGTATCACCGTTTGCTTGGTGACATAGATAATCAACAGCTTCAAGCGTTGGTCCATAACTAAGTGAGGCAATACCTCGTTCAGCATCGTTTACCGCTCTGATTATGACTTCTTTGATGTCGTCATCTGTAAGAGGCTCAAGCTGAACGATAAATGCTCTTGAAGTGAGAGCACCGTTCACTTCAAAATATGGATTTTCAGTTGTAGCACCGATAAGAATTATCGTGCCATCTTCAACGAATGGAAGCAGATAATCCTGCTGAGCCTTGTTGAAGCGGTGAATCTCATCGATGAACAAGATTGTGGAAATATCATTTTCAAGATTACTTTGAGCAATCTTGATGACATTCTCAAGGTCTTTCTTACCGCTTTGAACTGCATTGACTTTATGAAAGTCTGATTTGGTCATGTTTGCAATTACAGTGGCTATCGATGTCTTACCTGTGCCTGGTGGTCCATAGAGAATGAGAGAACGCAGTTCGTCATTCTTGACCATGTTATAAAGCATCGTATTTTTACCAAAGACTTTCTTTTGACCAACGATTTCGCTGATATCCTTTGGCTTCATACGATTTGCAAGAGGTTCTCTATTCATGATTATGCCTTTCCTTTCATAATGATGTCATAGACATCATTTGTAAGTGTGTCTGAAGTTTCCTTCATGGCTAAAATAAACATTGCGTCATTGCAATTTTCTTTTACGAAGCGATAAACCGTATCAACAATTTCTCTCGACTGAATCTGAACTGCGACTTCATCAAAGTCTTTCAGATTGCTTACATCACATTCAATGTCAGATAAGATTTGTCTTTTCTGTTCACCGAATATGATAGGTACTGTCGATGGGTCGATACATTCAGGTTTGTTCATTTCTTCGTTTCTTTCAATGTTGAAAAGCGTTACGCAGTTCTTTGAAAGAAAGTTCTCAAACAGATTGAGAATCTGTTCGCTTATTGTTGTTACATTTGCTTCTGTCATAATCTTTCCTCACGTAGTTGTTCCATCTTTTTCCAAAATGAGTCTCTGTCTCCGCCATGACTCATAGTGATTCCATGAACGTTTTTCATGTAGGATTCAATCTCCATGGCTGAAGTAACACCTAAATTTCGCATATTGCATAGTTCTTCAACAGTGAATTTTTCAATATTTTTAATGTTGAGACATCCACATCTTGCTAGAACATTGTACACTCTTACTGATACATCTCCACGAGAGATTATGTAATCTCCGTTGTCACTCAGTTCTTTAGCCTGCTCTGCACGTAGATATATCTTGCTTTGTTTTATAAGTTTTTGTTTCTCAGCTTTGCTGACTACAGACTTATTGTCAAGATATGTCAGATACTGACCATGCATAAATGCGTATACATATTTCGGATTGCGTAAGATTCTATAACATTTGCCTTCAATTTGACGAATGCTCTCACGAGTAATATGAAATTCAGATGCTATTTCATTCAGAGTCATGTCTTCTTTGACTCGCATATCAAAAATTGCTTTTTGGCGTTCAGTCAAAGCTGTTTTGGTGAATTCTTCATATAATTCATCAAAGTCTTTTACAATCGGAACAATATGACTATCAACGCTCACATCTAAAAGTTTTGCCATAAAGGCTTCACGCCAATCAGGACTGAACTTTAAGTTTGATGTGTTGAGCGGGTGGTCATCTTTATTTGTTGAACTTGAAAAGTCTTGAGCCAAGAAACGTCTGAGTTTCATCTTGTCAATTTTGTATTTGACACAAGCTTCAGACTCATTAAGCTTGCCATTTGCAATAGATTCTATTGCTTTGAGCAATATCTTTGTTTTCTTTGCAGCAAGGGCATAATCATTTTGCATTTTCTGTTTCTTTTCGCTAGATACACCCATGTCTATAATTCCTTTCTGTTACTTAAGCCCGTCGAAGTATTCAACGTGCTGTTTTCCGATACCTGCTCCCTTGCAGAGTGTAAGAATATGTTCAGGTATGCGGATTTCTTTATAGGCAACAACTGTACCAATCATATCTCGACTGTAAGATGCGTTTTCCTAAACCGTCATCGAAGTTCCATTGTAGTTATGATAGGTTTTGTATTTGCATACTAAAGTTTTGCCTGATTCTGTAATACATAGATATAATCTATGTGTCACATCATAGTCGTATTCAGGTAAATCGTTTGCGTCTATGATGATTTCCCAATCTGACATAATACAATTCTCCTTACCAAGATGTTTTGTCATTCCTGTCTGCTTGACGCATGAGTTTTATATTGATTGCTTTAGCAATTTCTTCTTTTGTAAAACCATATTCAGCTTCAATGAGATTTAATTCTCTGTAAGCTGAAGCAAGTTCATCGGCAATTTCTGTATAAGATACAGTTTTTGTTGCTCTGATGTACTTTGACACCCATTGTGTCATTTTTGACATGATATGACAAATCTTTGCTATAGATTTTGGCTGGCAGTCATAAAGACTTGTATCTCCGTTTTGAATTTTCTCATCGTCAATATGACAGATTGTTTTAATAAATTCAAAGCAGATATAAGTGTCAGCAATTTCTTCAAGGAACGCATCACCATCACAATCATCAGGCATGTAAAGACCTCTTTCAGAGATTCTTTCCATGAGTTCAGCAAATTCCTCCATGACAATGATTAGATTAAGCGTTCCGTTCTGATTTGCAAAATCAGGCAGAGGTCTGAGAGCACCTTTTACGATACTCTCCATGAAATCTCTGTTGATACTTGTAGGTATTTTTGTATCTGCCATTTTGGACTTAAATTCGTTGATATCCATAATGACCTCCTGTTATTTAAAAACCTTCAACAACGATGTTGGAGAATGTCTCATCAATGATAGCCTTAGCCTCATCAGATGAGTTATCAATGTCAACATCAAGTGGTTCATCAGATGGTTCGGTGTCTGAATCGGTGTCTACATTTGTATTTTCATCGATGGTGAGACCTTCATCTTCAGCACCGTTTTCTTTCTGCTGTTCAACCTTTTCAGCGTTTGTTTCTTTGTTCATACCAAATTCATCAATATCGCTTAAAAGTTCAGTATCAATCAGCTGAAAGTTTGCTCTATGGATATAGAGAGCTTTTCCGTCAACGGAAAGTTTTGTACACTTAGGAAGATTCTGAGAAACTTCCCAATAAATGCTGTCTCCTGAGAAAGCATAAATTGGTGTACCCATCTGTGACTTGATGAGAACAACTCGCTTTTTACCAAATAAATTTTTATAATTGTTTGCCATATAGCCGACAAATGCGTAGTCTGCACTTGTTGAACCATCGCTTTCGGAATCAATCTCAGGTGTTTCATCTTCAACTACGTTATCAGTAGCGTTACTAAGTTGGTCAATTGTTTTAAGACCCATCTGAGTGTAGAAATTATAATCAGGAATTAAGTCATCCTCATAGAAGATGAGTGTGTCACCACAACTGTCAAGTTCATGACCGTCGATTGTAATTGTTACAACAGAAGATTCTGTCTTAACGGTACTCCAACCACTATCGCCGTAGATTCTATCGTAGACAATATTGGGGTCAATACGAATATGTTCACCATGAACGGTAAGTGTTTTGTGACCATAGTTGTCGAAACCATCCATAGTGTATGTGAGACCTGTAATCTGCTGTTTAACGTCCTGTCCGATACTTTCACCATATTCCATGTCACAGCCTGTAAGTGCTGCGACTAAAAGTACACAAACTGAGATGATTGAAATGATACGCTTTCTTGTCTTCATGTGATAATTTTCTCCTTAAAATTTTGTTATAGTGTTTAAAGCGTGTTTAAAGCCCCAAATTCGGATTTTATTTCATAATCGGTAAAGATTACATGAAATATATTTTAAGTCGAATATGAGGCTCTCAGGCGGTATAGCGAGCGTGTTAGTATTCGATGTCTAACTGCTCAGCTGTAACAGGTGTTCCATCAGCGTTAAGCATGATGCTGATTCCACCTTTTTGATATTTATCAAAACAAAGGTAGACTACACCTGTATTTTTATCGACGATATAATAAAAGCCTACGTCCCAATCGGTATCACCGATTTTGACGATATTTGGCTGTACGTCTTGATAGTTGTTTTCAGGCACAGCTACGCCACCGCCTTTATTTCCACAACCAACTAACATTGCAGCCAAGATACAAACAATGGTTGCTCCCAAGATGATATTCTTTTTCATACTTTACTATCCTCTTAAAACTGTTTATACACAAAACTCATAATCAGGGTCTGTTGCCATCTTATGAAATTCATCCAAAGCATTTGAATAATCACAGGCTTTGATGTTATCTGTTGATTCGTATTCATAATCACAGTCAAATAAGATATCACCATCACATGTAAATGCGATGGTTGAGCCGTCATAGACTCTGATTGTATCATCACATTCTTCAACAGTAGGTGGGTAATAATGCGGGTCACGTTTTGTGTGACCACCGATTGACCTTGCTCGACCAAGGTCTACAAGATAAGCTTTTTCCCAATCTGTTTTCTTATCATTCATGTCGAAGAATGAGAATGCTTTTAATTTTGCAACAACGTCAATATCGAATGATTCGTGGTATTCATCCTGAGAAAGTGCAAGACCGCTATATTCAGGTTCTCCACCACAATCATAACAATATGCATACCACTCAACCATGAGATTGAGAAACTCATTCTCAATTTTTTTACCGTTAGTTACAAGATAGAAGTTGTAAACATCAATCTTGTTTTTCTTGCATGTTTCAAGAATATGTCTGATTGCATTGATATTGAGTGTTGGTTCACCACCTGTGAAGGTGATTGTGTCGATATGACTTACGTTTTCAAGAAATTTATCAAATTTCTCAAGGTCGAGGTCGATATCCTGTGCTTCGCCACGCATACAATGAGCGCAGTTCATGTTGCAGCGTCTAGTGACCTCAACTGCGAGGTCTTGAAAACTAAGTTTCATTAGGTTTTACTTCCTTTCTATTTCAGATGTTACATCCAATGGTCTAAAGCCTTCATTACGTCTTTCATAATGAGGTATGGACCGTCCATAGCAATACGCACGTATGTGCAGTATTTGTCTGAATTCTCACCCCATTTAATCTGAACAACCTCATCGGGGTCATCCCTGTTTGTAAGGTTTCTATCAGGAGATGGTGTGAAAACGCCTTCAGACTCATTGTAAGAGCCGTAGGTAAGATGTAATCCTTCGGCACTATCACAGTTATCTGTGAAGAACTTTTCAAGTTCTTTTACAAAATTGTATTTGTTCATGACATTGATTCCTTTCTGTGTTAAAACATTGCCTGATAACAGCCAATCTTGAAGTCTTCGGCTTGTCTTTTGTATTCATCAGAAAGACCATTGTTAATGAAGTTCAAAGCGTCTGCTTCGGCTTCTTCTTTTGTATCAAAGGCTTCATCACCTTGGTTTCCAACACAGAAATCGTCAAGATAAATGTCATATAGCCATTTTCCTGCTGTACTCATGCAATTTAATCCTCCATGATGTATTTTTCAAATTCGTCGTATTTTTTCTCAGAAAGTAGTCCACTTTCGCCATGATAATTGCAGTTTTCGAGTAAATCTTCAATTTTCTTTCTGCATTTGTTACTCTTATGAAGCTGCATGAGATTCATAAGGTCTTCGGTATCGAAGTTGTAATCAATTGCACCTGAAATGTCAGCACCATTTCTTACGCTTTTTAAAGCTGTAAGAAAATCAAGTTTGATTTCAGCGTTTCTGATACAAGCTGCAAAATCAAGGTCTGATTTGCTGTCTTCTACAATTTTTCTGATTGTTTCAACATCAGAATCATTGAGTTTTACCATTTTGAGACAGAGTTTTACATCTGCCCCAAAATCTAATTTAAGACGATAGTATTCATCGAGTTTATAAGCATTTATTTGCTTTATATAATCAGAATCATCTTCGTCGTTAAAATAGAGTTTCGATAACTTGAGAACTGCTTCTTTGGTTTTATCAAATTTCTCTTTTTGACGTTCCTCTTTTTCCTGTTTTTCTACGATTGGCAGTTCTTTTAAAAGCTTTGCTTTTTCCATGTCAATTGCAAACAGGCGCTCTCTGATTTCTTTAGATGTCATAAGATTTCCTTTCCTAGAGAGTTAGTTATTGCCAAATAACTCTCTATATTTTTCTGAAGGTGTATTGTCACTCCCATTCTTTTTATATGGAGCGTCATACCATTCAGTTTCAAAAATGATGTGGTGACAAGCCTGCAGGAAATCTTCTTCTGTAAGATATACATGAACAACATGAGTCTTTTCATGACGTATTACTTTGAATGGATTATGAGCTTTTTCGAACAGTTCACCATTGGTGGTGTATTCGTTGTACTCAATCGCATTCTTAAGCCTTAAATCCATAGATTCTAAGGTTATTATGATTTCACCAGGGGTTGTGCAACCACCAATGTAGGTTTCATCATCGTTTAAATCTTCGATGATACCTTTTAAGGTATTCATGTAATCACCTCTTTATTCCTGTTCACAGCATTCATCATAGCATGTGCATTTGCTGCAATCTCTTTCTTCATTACAGTTTTCACCACCTTCTTCCTCAGGTTGATGTAAGCTGCATTTTAAGCACAAACATGTATCTACCATTCTACTCATAGTTTTACCTCTTAAAACTCAATGTACTGAAGTGGAACTGAATCTGTCAGCCATACTCCGTTGACTGACTGATAGAATTTATACCCACTATCGTGCATTTCCTTTGCACGTACCTTTAGGATTACAGGTTCTCCGTGCCTTGCACCGACAGTTGTAGCTGTCTGTTCATCCTTAGATAGGTGAACATAGAGCCTGCTTTTGGGGATGAGACCATCTTTCTTGATAGAATCAAGATATTTGATACCTGTCCCATGATATAAGATTTCAGGTGGAGTTTTTGTTTCAAGTTCCACATCAACAGGAATAGAGTGACCCTGATTGGCTCTAATAAGAGTCTTATCATCGTTGAAAGAGTAACGCTGTTTGTTGTCCTCTTTAACGATTTCTTCAAGGTCAGTCATAGTGATTGGTATTGTCTTGTTAATTCCGTCAAGAAGTTCAGTAACATCAGCCCAACCATGTTTATCAAGCGTGATGCCAATAGCTTCAGGCTTATGTCTTAAAATAAGACTGATGAACTTACTGGCTTCT
>JAEEGL011275850.1_pt1 | contig 18668 bp, 10 predicted proteins | sample 9134231 | NCBI WGS metagenome assembly JAEEGL01 (sample SAMN16246548, study PRJNA631951) | gut metagenome | biome: gut microbiome; feature: rumen; material: fiber-attached | host: Bos | place: Iran: Karaj | collected 2018-10 | reverse complement strand
TAGGAACCGCTCGTTTGTAGGCACGAGCAGCGGACTGGTCCCTATCGTCACCGCCATGGAGACGGGATACTACAATATTCCTTGGGAGAGCAGTTCTTACCGAGCCACAGGAATCTCTGAGAGTAGGATGATGAACATCTATGCCAAGATCAACAATTCCTTCTACTTCAAGTATGGAAAGACCACCCAGCGTTATAAGGTAGGAGTTGATTATAAATACGATAACAACAGCGGTAAGGGATATTACAATGAGGATGAGCGTCATCCGTTACGCCCTAACAGCGGCGGTCGCCCACGCGCTTTCTCAGATGTACCGGGACTGCATCAGATAGCAGCCTTTGCAGAGGATAACTTCACCTGGAACTATTTCAAGAAGAGGAACTTACGCGTTCAGTTGGGAGCGCGCTTCACAGCCATGCAGCCGTTTGATGACATTCGTACCTTTGCTTTCTCACCCCGTCTGAACGTTACCCTCGAGGTAACCGACTGGCTGAGTCTGCGCGGGGGTATCGGTATGAACTCCAAGACTCCGGGACTTACCTATCTGTATCCCGACAAGCATTATTCTGATGTGGTTGCCGCGAACTATATGCCACAGAACGATGCTGCGGCACAGTTGCTTAACTACTATACCTATGTGTATAATGTGGAATATTCCAAGAATCTTAAGAATGCTACAAACACCAAGATTGAGGTGGGCGCTGACATCAAACTGCCGGGAAACAGGAAACTGACCGTGATTGCATACCGCGACAAGACACCCAATGGCTTCGGAGCACTGACCGATTATGTCACCTATCAAGTGAACCGCTTCACAGAAGCACAGGGACTGATCATCACCCCGGGGCAGGCTACGACCATCGACTATAACAACCCGGCATATTCCACCACCATGTGGACGACAAAAGGCATGGTGGGCAATACCGATGTAAGCGTCAACAAAGGATTGGAGTTTGACTTCGACCTCGGAAAGATCAAGCCCATCAACACCTCCCTGTATCTCTCCGGTGCTTGGCAAGAGAGCAAGAACTATTCGAAGAATCTCAACTCTAACAACCCGGTTAACAACCCCACCTCATACAGTCAGTATGGCACAGCGCCATTTAAGGTGGTATATCCTTCGGAGCTGGACTATAGCCGTTACCGTAGATTCGTCAATACCCTGCGTGCGGTTACCAATATCCCGGCACTGAGAATGGTAGCATCCCTCACCGGACAGGTGATCTGGCACAACTCCAACCTCAGTTATATCGCCCCAAAGAGTCCTATCGGATGGATCACCACTGACCTGAACTACAACACTCTGACAAGTAATATGTTGAATGGTTATATCGGCGTTGACGGCAAGTATTATGAAGCAGCACCTGAAGGCATACAGAGTGTCTCCATTGCCGCCCAAGAGATCAACCCGCGTGATAATGTTCCTACCAAGAACCCTGTCACCTGGAATATCTCCGCACGACTCACCAAGGAATTCAGTAAGTCGGCCGGTATGTCATTCTATGCCAATAATGTGATGTTCTATGAGCCGTTCCTGTCGAGCAGCACCAGTAAGACCCTGTCACAGCGAAATACCGGAACCTTCTCCTTCGGCGTAGAATTGTTCTTCAACTTATAATTGGTCATACACCCATAAAGAATTAGCATTATGAGATCAAACAACAATCATAGCATAAGAAAAATCGGATGGACACTGACAGCGTGCCTCACCGTATTGCTGCTCGCATCATGTGTCGACTTCGATGGAGCCACAGAAGCCATCAGCGTGAAATACCAGGTGCAGATGCCCCAGGGCTTTACTGCTGCCGACGTGGCCAACAAGACAGTAACCATCACTTCCAGTTCACAGACATTGCAGGCTACTACTGATGCCAACGGCATCGCAACCTTCGAGAATATCGTGCCCGATGTGTACGACGTGTCAGTGGCATGGAAGATGACACCCGACGAATATTCACAAATCACCGGTGAAATGGTGCAAAATCACAAATATACCGTTGCCGGAAGTGTGAGTTCACAACTACTGAAAGAAGATGTTACCACCCCACTTGCCATCGACATGAATATCTCTGTCGACCAGTCAATCCTCATCAGTAAGATCTACTCCGCAGGAAGCAAGGACAGCAAGAATAAGAACTACCTGGCCGGAAGATATATCGAACTGTATAATAACTCCGATGAAACCGTGGATATTGCAGGATTATACCTCGGATTGATAGAGACCAATAGCTCACCGGCATACACTTTGGGATTAGTGCCCGACACCATTTTCATGAAACAGATATTCCGCATTCCTACCGACAAACCGTATATGGTGGCTCCGGGCCAGTCGATCATCATCACGAACAGTGCCATCGACCATACTCAGACAGCCATGAATGCTTTCGAGTACAACCTGTCAGATGCTGATTTCGAGGCCAAGGACCAGCAGGGTAAGACAACGAACAACCCCGATGTTCCCGCTCTCGAACTGATCTATACTGCTTTCTCTACCATTTCCAACATGAATCTTTCACAGGGAGGTCCTGGTGGAATCGTCATCTTCGAGACTGATGAAGATGTGAGCACATGGGAGTTGGTTTATAATTATGGTAAGACCAGTGGAAACAAATGGATGAAGCTTCCCACCAAATATATCGTGGATGGTGTGGATGTCTTAAAGAATGCCTCCCAAACGGGTGTGGATGCTAATCTGAAACGTCTGTACGACTATATCGATGCCGGCTATGCTTATATCAATGCCGCCAGCGGTTACAACGGCGAGGTGATGTACCGCAAGATACTCTCCACCACCGAAGACGGCAGACATATCCTCTCAGATACAAACAACAGTCTGACAGATTTCGCCATTTCATCGGACATTGCGCCCAGAGAATTTAAATAAATACGTTGAACATCAAGAACCATCATCCAATGAAAAAATTATTTCTTTCAATACTATTAGTCAGTTCTTTCTTCAACGTCATGGCGCAAGAAAAGAACATCGTAACACGTGAACGTTATAAGCTGATGGATGAGACACAACCGTGGCGAATGACACAGAATGCCGCCGGTATGTCACTCGACATCGAGAAGTTTGACAGTACCGCCAACAGGGGTGTAGCCTATTTCGACTATTCCCATCAAGACGGTGACTATCATCGTGTGCAGGAGGGAGATATGGTGAATCAATTGCGATTCTTCACCGAACGCTATCAGCAGATAGGTAAATATCTCTATGGCTACGGAAGTTTTGACTTTAACATGGGAAGGACACAAAACAGAGCCTGGAGTGATGTGCTGCGTACCTATAACAGCAATCCTTATATCTCAGGTAGCAGTGTCTTCGGCAAATACGACCATCAGAATATCACACTGCAGGCAAAACTGTCATCCGTACAGTTGGGACACTTCAACTACGGTGTTGCCCTCGACTATCAAGTGGGTGACTTATCCCGTCTGCGTGACCCACGCTCAAGAGTTAATCTCGCAGATTACCGTATCACCCCCTCTATCGTCTATTCCTTCTCTCCAGATCCTAAAGGTATGAAAAGTGGTTTGGGACTGGCTGCCCATTACGACCGCAGGAAGGAGAAGATTCCCGGAATGACTACCGTTCAGACCGATCCCAACCTGATGTACTACGTGATGACCGGATTGGAGAATGCCTCCGGAACCATCGGCGGCTACAACGGTTATATGCGTGAGTACGTAAACCATGAGTTTGGTGGTGAAGTGAGCCTCAGCGCTTATAAGGGAACCGATGGCAAAGATAAGACAATCCTCACCTACTCGTTTGATCGCGGCAAGGAGAATGTCTATGGCACCAACAAGTATCAGCCGGGCGTCTTCGTCTATAGCAAATGGGGAATGGCCGCCCATCAGTCGGAAGACACCGAGAAGAGCATCTACACCGCAGACATCTCCTACGACTGCACCCGTGGATATGCCGATGAATACCGTCAGGAACGTATCACCACCATCGACGAGGTGACCGGATACACCTCACAGGTGTGGAACACCACGTTCACCTATAAGAAACGTTATCAGATGAAGATAAAGAGCTTCAGCGTACATGTGCGCCGTTCACAGAAGAAGGATGACTGCATCCGCTCGTATGTAGGCTACGGATACGACCGCCAGACGGTGACAAACAAGCATCTGCTGAACACCTCAGAACTGAGATATCAGACACATCGCTTCTATCTGGAAGGTGGAAAACTCTTCGGTTCTCACCTGTGGTTAGAAGGACTGATTGCCAGAGGCGGCTGCCACAAGGCCAGCAAGACCACCCTCACCTTAGCCGATGAGACGACGGCCTATGCCACCAACGTGCTGCTTCCTGACATGGACTACTATCGGGCAAAGATCCGTTTCATGGGTCATCTGCAGGCTGAGTACCAGCATCCTATCACCATCAAGGGACAGACGAACAACTGGTTCGCACGCGTCTATGGCGATTACCTCAAGACAAACAACAAACTGGAAAAATACCAGGTAGGTGTTTCCGTGGGCGTGTATTACTAATAGTCTTAAAGAAGAGAAGACAGTTCATCCAGGTTGCTTGCAACTTGGATGAATTGTTGATAGGTACCTCGCATGAATCCTTGTTCCTGCAGATGTTCCAACAAAGCCACCAGCGAATTCCAAAAGCCGTTCATATTATAGAGGATCACCCGTTTGTGGTGATAACCGATCGTTGCGGAAGCCGCCATCGAGAAAACCTCATCGAGTGTTCCGATGCCACCGGGCAGGGCGATGGCCACATCCGAGTGTTGTAGCATCAGATCCTTTCGGTCACTGAGGTTATCACAATCGATCCGCTCATCCAACCATTTGCTGACATGTCCACGCTCCTCCACTTTCGAAGGAACCACACCGACACAACTCCCTCCTTCCTCTTTTAAGGCCTTCGCGATGGTCTCCATCAATCCTAAGTCGGTACCCCCAAATACCAGAGTATGACCGTTTGTTGCCAGCCAGCGACCTAACACTGCTGTCTGTCGAATATACTCCTCATCAATATGACTGTTTGCCGAACAATATACTGCTACTCTCATCTTTCTGAACTATTTAAACATTATAAAACTATTCGCCCCTGAACACCTTCCCATCACGGATAAACAGACCCTTTGAAGGGGTATGCTTCAGGCGATGGCCCTGAAGGTCATAGAGAATATGACTGTCATGGGATTCTGACAGCGGGGTGCGGATGGCAGAACTGGCACCCCACCCTGCTGACAGATCCTCTAACGTGATGACACGAGAATCGTTCATACATTTAGTCCACTCCGCACTGCTCGTCTGACTGACGAAGTTTCCATCCCAGGTGTGATACCACGGCATCCACCACGACCATACCGCCTCCTCATCAAACTCCTTGTCGATATCGGGTATAGGCCCGTTCTCCGCGAGGGCAATCAGTTTTTTACCTTCGGTATGTGTCTTCAATTTATCGAACATCACATAGTTGCTTGAATAGTCATAGTTGGCATTGTAGATATCCGCAGATATCACGTCATAGTAATCAAGGCCCGGATCCCAATCGGCATCATCATCACCGGCATTCCATACCCAGATGACATTATGTACCCCTTTCACCTTGACCATCTCGTCAAAGATCAGACGATAGAGTTTGATGAAAGGTGCTGATCCCGTGCGCCCCCACCAGAACCATCCGCCACTGGCTTCATGCAACGGACGGAAGATACAGGCAATACCAGCCTCCTGCAGTTCGAGGAAATAGCCGGCCACCTCATCGATATCGCTGATGATATTCTTATAGAGCTGCGAAGAGGTGTTCCATGAACCGTTGGCATTAAAGGCATCGGTGATCCTCACCTCACATTTATCGGTGTAGAACTCCCATGTGTTACGACTGGGATCACGCCAATGCCAGGTGAAGTTAGGGATTCCTCCACGTTGCCATACATCCTTGGCCAGACTCATGACATCGTTCGTATAGTCCTGCGCCCATGACTCATCTTTCCCACTTCCAGTAGAAAACAAGAAATCGAAGCCCACCAGTGCAGGATATTTGCCTGACACCTGATAAACAGCCTTTATATCATCGTGCTGGGTGATATTGCCGTTTGCTGACTTCATATCACCTGTCATCATGCCGGAGATGGTTTTCTTGCCAAAGTTATTATAGAGGAAAGTATAAAGTTTCTGCGCGCATTCAGCAGCCTCAGTATCAATGGGCTTTGGGGAGATATTGAACGTCAACGAACTGTTGCTTTGTTCTATGCGGATATAGTCGATGCGGAACCAGGTCCAACTGGGAGTGACCACTACGGTATTGTCACCCTGGTTCATGAAATAGGTGCCCACAGCCGACTCTCCCTTTCCTTTCGTCACAAAAGTACCGCTACTGCCGTTAACGGTCAGCACAACTACCTTGTCACCATACAGCCCGTCGTACCCCACATAGACGGTGTACTTACCTTTCTTCTCAGCCTTGTAATGGAAAGTAATCTTCGCCGAGGTCTCCGTCAGTTCCAGCGCCTTTCCTCCCGAATAACGACTATCCTGTATCAGTTTGCACTGCACATAAGTAGCATTTTCAGCCTCCATCTTCGTGCTGTTCTGCGCCCTGACCGTCGTTGTCATCATGACAAGTAACCCTATCATCAGATATGTCAGTTTCTTCATCTCGGTTTTTTTAAATATCATTGGGGAACTGAATGATATACCATCTTTCCTGCAAAAGTAGTGAATTATTATGAATAAAAGTACAATTAGAAAAAAAAGTTGTACCTTTGCACCCGGAATTCCGCATATATACATTTATCCATATAGATTTTGAAAACATTCGAAGAATTAGGCATTTGCGATGAGATACGCAAAGCCATCAGTGAAATGGGATTTGTACAGCCAATGCCCATTCAAGAGGAAGTAATACCCTATTTACTGCAAGAGGGTGGTGATATCGTGGCGCTGGCCCAGACAGGAACGGGCAAGACCGCAGCCTACGGCATCCCCCTGTTGATGAATATCGAACCCGATGCGCGTGATACACAAGCGGTCATCCTTTGTCCGACACGAGAACTATGTCTACAGATCACTGACGATCTGAGAGGTTTCTCCAAATACATGAATGGCATCCATATCCTGCCTGTCTATGGCGGTACCTCGATAGAGACACAGATAAAAGCGCTTTCCAAAGGCGCACAGATCATCGTGGCCACACCCGGACGTCTGATCGACCTGATGAACCGTGGCAAGGCACACCTCGATATGGTGCTCAATGTGATCCTTGACGAAGCTGACGAGATGCTGAACATGGGATTCTCTGAGGATATCGACACGATCTTGGAGGGAGTGCCTGAGAGTCACGACACCCAACTCTTCTCCGCCACGATGAGCAAGGAGATAGAGAAGATTGCCAAGAACTACCTGCGCAACTACAAGGAGATTGTGGTAGGCAGTAGGAACGAGGGGGCTGAGAATGTGAACCACGTCTATTACATGGTGCATGCCAAAGACAAATACCTCGCTTTGAAACGCATCGTTGACTACTATCCGAAGATCTACGCCATCATCTTCTGTCGCACGAAGTTGGAGACACAGGAGATTGCCGACAAACTGATTCGCGACGGTTATAATGCCGAGTCACTGCACGGCGACCTGAGTCAGCCCATGCGCGACCTCACCATGCAGAAGTTCCGTCAGCACCTCACCCAACTGTTGGTGGCTACCGATGTGGCTGCCCGCGGACTGGATGTGGATGACCTGACACATGTTATCAACTACGGACTGCCCAACGATATTGAGAGTTATACCCATCGTAGCGGACGAACCGGGCGTGCCGGCAAGAAAGGAACCTCTATCTCTATCGTACATACAAAGGAGAAAGGTAAGATACGGGCTATAGAAAAGACCATCGGCAAACAGTTTGTGGAGGGTGATATCCCGTCAGCTCGTGAAATCTGTAAGAAACAGTTGTATAAGGTGATGGACCTGATTGTCAAGACCGATGTGGATGAAGAGCAGATTGCTCCCTTCATGGTTGACATCAACCGTTTCTTCGAGTATATCGACAAGGAGGATATCATCAAGAAGATTGTCAGTCTGGAGTTCGGTAAGTTCCTTGCTTATTATGCCGATGCTCCCGAGATTGAGAAGCCTGTCAGTGAGAAGAAACGGGAGAAAGGTGAGCGTGCTAAAGGGCCGAAGAAAGCCGAAAAAGGCTTCCGTCGCCTGTTTATCAACCTTGGAAAGAAAGATGGTTTCTATCCGGGTGAGATCATGCAGTATATCAACCACCATGTGAAAGGACATGCCGAAGTGGGACAGATCGATCTGAAGGACACGATCTCGTTCATAGAAGTACGTAAAGAAGATGCTGAACGAGTCATGCGCGGACTCACCGGTACTGTTTATAAAGGCAGAGAAGTGCGCTGCAACGATGCTGACGAGACACCTGAGGAACGAGCTGGAAGGGAGAAAAAAGGTCGGAGTGAGAAACCTTCCCGCCACAGTGCCAAGGAACCTCAGCGCAAAGAGCGTAAGCAGAATCATAAGAATGACTGGCGCCAGTTTTTCATGGATGTACCCAAGAAGAAGCCTTTCAAGGGTGAAGAGCCCGACTTCTCAGAAGAAGGATGGGCACGGAGGAAAGTGAGGAAGAAGTGAAACGAGATCGCTGATTTATAACCTGATGAGAAAACTTTACAAATCAATCTTCATTATTCTGCTGTTTTGTGGCTGCGGTAGCCAGGATGGGCAGCGTATGCTTGACAGGGCTGGAGCCGTCATTGACGACTATCCTGACTCTGCCATAGCTATTCTTGACAATATCGATGAGAATACCCTATCACGCAACCAGCGCATGCGGCGCCTGCTGATACTTACCAATGCTCAGAACAAATGTGACACCATCTTCCGCTCTGACAGTGTCCAGCGAATTCTTGTTGATTATTACGAGCGCCACGGCTCGCCCAGCGATCGCATGCTTGCCCACTATCTGTTGGGAAGGGCGTATTACGACATGGGGGAGATGCCCATGGCGTTGGATGCATATATTTCAGCGCTGGCTGATACCACAGGAAACGAGCATGACTACTATCAACTGACTCGAATATCCGCACAAATGAGCAAGATTTATTATGATCAAAACTTATTGGACAATCAAATTGATTGTATTAACCAATCCGTCAGGTATGCACTTTTAGCTAAGGATACGTTAGGAGCCATTAACAATTATGTGCAGAAAGCTAAATCTTATGATTTGCTCGGACGGTCAGATTCTGTCATCTCTATTTGCGAGAAGGCCTCCCGTCTGTTTATGGAACGTGGATTAGAAAGGCAATCATCACAGATGATGGCTTTGTTAGCACTCCATTACATTAAGAGAGGAAAATTTGAAAAAGCGAGACAAAGTCTTGACATCTATAGGACAAAGTCAGGTTATTTTGATAATGACAATAATATAGAAAGTAATAGAATTATTTATTATTCAATTCTGGGGGAATATTACACATCTATCGAGAGATACGACTCCGCCGAATATTATTTCCGGAAGGAACTCCACGAGGGCAAAGACTTCAACAATCAAAACGCAGGCTCACGAGGCTTAGCACTTCTGTACCAACAAATCCACCAACCCGACTCTGCCGCCAAATACGCCCTCTATAGCTATGCCATGAACGACTCCGCGTATGACCAGCTGGTAACAAAGGACATAGAACGGATGAAGAACATGTATAACTATACACGTCTGCAGAAACTGGCACATCAAACAGAAAAAGAGTCCAAACAGAAGTCGACACTCATTAAAGGAATTATCTTCGTTTTCATACTACTGCTTCTTTTCGTATTATACTTCGTTCAGAGGTATAAACAAAAAAGAAAGAATGAGAATCGTATTTATAAAAGTACAATTGACGAATTGGAAAAGACACAAATGGATATTCTTATCCTTCGTCAACATGAAGAGGATTATCAAGATGTCATCAAGGAGAAAGAACGTAATATTGTAGAGTTGCAGGAGCAAATCAACAAGTACCAACAAAATCACAAACAAAAAAAAGATGAACTGCAAACTGCAAAAGAAAACTCACCGCTCTTTAAGAAGATATACAAGATGGAGGCAAGTGGACAGGAATTGTCTTCAGATGATATGCAGGCTCTCCGACAATACGTAGTAGAGCACTCTCCTAACTGTTACAAATTTATATCAGATAATCAGTACAACCTGAATGTGATGGAGTTCAACACCTGCATTCTTATCCGTTTAGGTTATGCACCCAAAGTGATCAGCCATTTTCTTAACTGTTCGCCAGCTTACATTTCAAAAATACGTATCACCCTGCTAAAAAGGATGTATGGAATGGAAGGAAAACCTCAAGAATTTGATCAAAGATTAAAACTGATTGATTAAATTTCCTTCAGCAACAACTAATGCAAATAACTGATTACCAGATAAATAAACAATAGTAAAATTAATAGTAAAATATCAGATTGCTTCTTTTGTGAATTTTTGCTTTTGAATAATTAGCTTTGCGCCGTAATTTATTCAAGACAAAAATATGAAAAAGAAATTATTTATTTTATTGCTCTCTGGGTTTCTTTCCCAGAACATCTATGCTGATGATTTTGAGGTATATCTTACAGCAACAAAGATTGATCATGGTAATACATTACCAGGAGAAACAAAAACACCTATTCGCCCCTTAAGGGGGATTCTCTCAAACCACGAATTAACCTTCAATCTTATCTTTGATGATTTAATACCCGTAGAACTTATCGATGAGGAGGATAATATCGTTTATACCACTTGGCTCATGCCAGGAGAGACCACGCTAACCTTGCCCTCATCCTTCACAGGACTCTTTACCTTGCGTCTAACTATCGGAGCTTTTTATTTCTTAGGAGATATAGTTCTATAAGATATTAAAATATATGGTATTATATGGATGTCCATCCTAAGACGATGGACATCCTAAGAAATTGTAAATATTCACGCAAATAAAAACAAAACTTATGAAAAAGGTATTACTATTATTTACTGTACTTGCTGTGTGTTCATGTAATGATGACACTATTATTCCAACCGAACAGATTTCGCCGTTGGTAAGATCTGTCAATATAATTGATGGAACAATCGTTGACCACACGTATGAAATCAAAAATGACACAACACGAACTCTCGCATTTCGAGACGAGGCAGCTTTTGAGACTGTCAAAAGAACATTGTTGCAAATGAATGAAGAAGACCGTAAGAATTATTCTTCAAGATATGGGCTTGTTAATATTAGTAAGATTGCAGAGATTGCTGACGAGGAGCTTGAAGAGATTGGGGCTTCATGTACTACAATGGAGAATTTTGTTCATGCGTACAATGCCCTAAAAATAAAATACATGAACATATTAGTATCAAACAAGCATGATTCAACAGATTTGAGTTTATATGTTCCAGCTTCTGATGATGAAAACGTGTATCCTTATATTACAGGCATTAATCATAAAATTGTCATAGGAAATAAAATAATAGATCTCCAATTCTATGATAGAGTAAACAAGTCTGACAGTATAAATTTCATCCATACAGATTCCCATAAATCAGGTATGCGGCGTTCAAGAGCCACTGATAATGAAATGAATTGGGATATTAACAGTTTTGTTGAACAAGATAACGGAAAGAAAGTTTCATTTAGTGCAAGTATTGAAGGGGATCATATTAAGTTTCATTTCGGAGCACAAAAGAAAATGTGGTATGGTTGGAAAAGAGATAATGACAGAGATCTATATTTCCGACTTCCCAGCTTGAGCGGGATGACCTTTGACAGAATTAGCGCAGGCTTGTTTGAGATGGAGAACCCTGACCTAACTTACTGGTTGGGAGGGGTCGTAAAATTTGGATCCATTGATTTGAATGTCGGAAGATGGACAGTACAGCCAGCACCAAGCCTATATAGTTGTAATGTTACAGGTAAGATCTATGTTTGGACTGATATGACTGTTGATAAAGATGCTAATGGCAATGTCATTCACTACATGGAACCTCTACCATACATAGACCCAAATACAGGAGAGCCAGCATATTTAGAGACGAATTATCCGTCTCTTTCCAACAATAAAGCATATGTCTGTAAATTGGCATTAACTCAATAAGATAATAATATGAAAAGACTTTTATTGTTTATCAGTTGGGGGGTATTACTAAGTTGCATGCTGACAGCTTGCAAAGAAGAGCAAGAGGAAGAGAATGAATTTGCGGACTGGAAGAATCGCAATGAACTGTTCTTCAATAACCAATACACCTACGCCAAGGAAATGATGGGGCAAGGGGATGACTCTTGGAAGTTCTTCCTCAAATGGTCGTTCAATGAATCTACGGAACATACCCTCAAAGACTATATCATAGTGAAAGTGCTTGAGGAGGGGAAAGGGAACACTTCACCGTTATATACCGATCAGGTAGAGGTGTTTATCCAAGGGAAACTGATTCCAAGTACGACCTTCACAAATGGGTATATATTCTACAATTCATACAATGATAATAATATGAACCCAAGCACTGCTTCATCCGTCTGGTTATCTGCCGACGGTGAAGATGAGGCACTGTCAGGTAAGAGTGGCACATACATAGACGGACTTGCCACCGCTTTGATGTACATGCATATCGGTGATCATTGGCAGGTGTATGTTCCATATACCTTGGCCTACAACGGTTCGTCACGACAGGAATTGAGCATTCCTGCTTATAGCACCCTGATATTCGACATCAGGCTGTTAAGTGTCAAACGGCAATAGAAAGATTACCGGAAGCGAAGTCACTATCGTTTACAGCATCCTTGTTATGGGGAGTGGTAATAACACAATCATCTTGCCAAATTCACTACAAAGAGATTATCAGTTACAACTGATTATTGGAGAAGAGGGGTATTACGGATATCTAAATATATAAAATAATGAATATATGAAAAAACTTGTGACTACATGCATATTCACAATAATAATTTGCGGAAGTGCCCTTGGACAGAATGTAACCTACAGCTACGACAATCGTGGAAATGTGACTAAACGAAGAGTCACACCTGTACAAAATGCAGCCAAGGCCGTTAAGAAGACTACTAAGTTAGATTTGTCAACAGACATTCTGGATTGTTTTGACATAGGTCCCAACCCGACAAAAGGCCCTCTCACAATAAAATGTAACAACGGCATTTCCTTCGGATGTTATTTGTACAATGAGCGTGGTCAACTTCTTGCAAAGAAAGAATCTGAGAGTTATGAGACACAGATGGATCTCTCCTCTTATCCTACAGGAGTATACCTTCTAAACATACGACAAGATGACAACAACCAACAATATAAGATTGTGAAACGATAACCACCATGAGACTTATTATATCATTCCTGGTTGTCCTGACCTGTATATCCTCTTACGGTCAAGATATTCCCTATTCAAACCAAATTTATGGAGGATCTTCCAACGGTATCGTCGGAAAGATTGACGATGAGTTCAGCGTGACACCCAACGGACAAACTTCCTATGAGATTCCCATCCCGACAGTTCCCGGCACAGGCGGCATGACACCCAAGCTGTCCATCACCTATAACAGTTCAACGAAAGACGGTCTGCTGGGCTATGGTTTCGATCTTACCGGACTGCCCGTCATCAGCCGTGTACCCAAAAACATGCACGATGACGGCAAGGCTGGATATGTATCTTTCTCCAGTAACGACAGGTTCGCTCTCGATGGCAACCGATTGGTTTTAGAGAGATTTCTCGGTAACAGCAGATACGAGTACCGCACGAAAATAAACACCTATAGCAAGATAATTGCGGAGGGAGACAGATATAACCCCACATCATTCACCGTCTATACAAAAGACGGAATCATCTATGAGTTTAAATCGGACAACTATCTCCTCGGGCAGGTTTCATTGAATAATTCCGTATTCTGGTACGTCACAAAGGTAAAGGATACCAAAGGCAACTATTTCACAGTATCCTATTCCAGTGAGACCGCAAACAATAATGTTTTTCCAGTTTGTATTAACTACACCGGAAATGAGGCTGCGTCTCTTACGCCCTATGCATCTGTAAGGATCAACTATGACAACAACTTTCAAGCCCCGACAACCTATATCTACGGAAAGGCCATTAAACGAAGTAAATACATCAGTTCCATCGGCATCTATTACGGGGAGTCGCCGGTGAGGAACTACACCATGCAATACCAGACCGTCAACTATAAGAGACAGCTCATCAGGATCACCGAGACTGCATCTGACGGGACAAAAAAGAATCCTACTGAGTTCACTTGGAGCAACCTGAGCAGTTTTGCGCTATCAGAAAAGCCACATGAGCTGGAATACCTGACACAGTTCAATAACGTTATACTGACTGTCGGTGACTTCAACGGTGACGGACATTCAGACGTGATAACTATGCCATACAGCAGCGCAAGCAAGACGGCAATGGCTGGCTCGGAGGAGAGAAATGAGATAAACGCCGACATATTGACAAAAGATTCCGTACTCATGTCAAAAGACACCTTCGGATTAGCTGAAGAAACAACTTTGTCAAAAGTCACCCAAGCCGCATCAAGCTGGCAATACCGTATCTTCTTAGGTGCTAAGGACAGCCTCATGCAGACATATTCGGGCACCGTAAACAACACCAATTCCATCATACAGATGGTGAGCGCCGACTTCAACGGTGATGGGCTTGACGACGTGGTAACGGTGCAGAAATCCTCTACCAAGTACTATTACGTCTATCTATACAAGTCGGTCAGGAATGGGACAAGTGTCACCATGGAGGTGAACGGCCCCCTGTATTGGAGCAAGAATGCCTATACCGTACACCCTGTCGAACTGAACGGTGACGGAGCCGCAGACATCTTTCTATGGCATAACAGCTCCAAGGACTATGCCACGCTCTGCTCCTCATATCAGAACAATAGCTACATCATGCCACTGTACACAAGGACTACAGCAACGGCAGCAGACAAATGGGACAGGGTAGAGTTCGTGGACTTCGACGGTGACGGACTTACGGAAATCATGAACCTGAACTCTAATGGATACAAACTCTTCAAGTCTGACGGTAACGGAAATCTGGCTACAGGAAACACATCCATATGGCCCAAGAAAGAACATCATCTTTATTTCGGCGATCTCAATGGCGATGGAAAGACCGACATGCTGCTCACAGGATACGACAATGACCCGAACAGCGGAGGGTGGTCGCAGTGGCAGATACACTACTCCAAGGGCGATGGTTCCTTCCAGTATCAATCGATACCAAGGCAGTTTCTGTCGTCGGACAAGAAAATATTCCTCACCGATCTGAACGGTGACGGCTTCGACGATTATTATGCCATAGCGAAGACCTCGACCTCCGGTTCTTCCGTCAGACCGACGGTGTACCTAAACGACGGAACGGGGGCGACCTTCCAACAAGTACAAGGAGCCTGGGTAGCGCCGCTTGACAAGTGGAACCATTATTTCGGCGACTTCAACGGCGACGGAAAGACGGATATCATTTGTACGGCCAACTGGACTTCCTCAACCTGGAAGGGATACAAACTGTATGAGATCGCAGACACACCCAACAGCCTTCTTTCCAGCATCACCGACGGACAGGGGAACACCACAGAGATAACGTACAAGTATATGTCTGACAATACGGTATACCAGAGGGAAAACACATATATCCAGTACCCCCTATGCTACTTCGGCAGCTCATGGCCTTTGGTTTATCAGGTAAAGACCCCGAACGGTATCGGAGGGCAGAACACGACAACATACAGATACAAAAACGCACTTCTGCACAAGCGTGGCAAAGGTGTACTGGGATTTAAGGAGATGACCGTGAAGGATGAGACGACAAACACGGAAACCGTCACACAAATGGAGGTGGAGACCAGCCAATACCTCACGGCAGTCAATCATAGCGAGACATGGATTGGTATCAGGAAAATGGAGGAAACAACGAATATCAATCAACTGAAGATTATCACAACCGCCGCGGGGGATTCTACCTACAACTATGTACCTGTCAAGACCTATGAATCAAAATATGACTATGGCAGCGGAAATATCATATCCTCAACCACGACGGAAACAGAATACGATAACTACGGTAATGCGACTCAGATAAAGAGAAGCGGGAACGGTGACAACATCGAGACCGTCAACACCTATGTGAATGACACCGGCAATTGGTTTTTGGGCCGTCTGACACAGTCAACTGTCTCTACATATAACAGTACTAAGACCTCCCGTTTTGAGTATGACGAGGACTCCGGTCTGTTGACTGCCGAATACGCAGAACCTGACAATCCCAAGGGAATCAAGAAAACCTATCAGCATGATGCCTTTGGAAACATCACACAGAGCACGACACATCCTGTGGCAGACAACAGTGACACTCGTACAGAGACTACCGTCTATGACAGCAAGGGACGATTTATCACCAGACATACGGACGCATTGGGATTCACGACGATCAATACCCTTGAGGAAGCAACAGGATTGTTACTGACCAGCACCGATGCCAACAACATCACTACCACGAACACCTATGATGCTTTCGGTAGGAACATACAGTCGTCAACGCCCATAGCCACCGCACATGCGGTGACAGGATGGAGCAACGGCATGACGGATGCACCGACGAACGCCCTGTATTTCCAATATGCGGATGCTACGGGAGAACCATATACCATAGAGTTCTTCGACTGTCTCGGCCGCTCCATCCGAAAAGTGACGGAGTCGGTTGACGGAAGGAAGATCTACGTGGATGTCGTCTATAACGAGAAAGGACTTGTGGAGAAAACCTCCGAGCCCTATTTCCCCGGCGATGCCGTCTATTGGAACACAAACCAGTATGATGCCACGGGAAGGGTCATCCGGCAGACGGCACCCGACGGATCGTATTACACCATGCAGTACAACGGTCTTACCACGACGACCACAGACCCCTTAGGGCATTCCTCCGTAAAGACGATGTCGGTCAAGGGATTGTTGCAGCAGAGCACAGACGCTGACGGGACATCTACCACCTACTCTTATGATAATCGAGGAAACTGCACATATATCAGCGGTCCGCACACATACATCAGCATGGGCTATGATATCTTCGGAAACAAGATATCTTCCAGCGCATCTGACATCGGTAATTACACATACGAATACAACGCCTTCGGAGAACTCACCCAAAGCCAACATGGATCAGACACCCCCGTCACCTATACATACGACGAAGGTGGCAGGGTCGTCACGGAGACCTTGCCGGAGATGACGGTCACGACCACCTACGACACCCGTTTCAACGGAGCCGTCTCAAGGATTGAGTCAACCAACGGGCACAGCATTGATTATTACTACGATGCCTACGGCAGGGTGATCCGAGAGGAAGAGGTTATCAACAACAAGACTTTTATCACCCAGACCACCTACAATGCCTTGGGCAAGGTGGATGTGGTGACCTACCCGTCGGGGCTGAGGGTAAGGAACCTTTACTCGGACAACGGTATCCTGACTTGCGTGAAGAATGCTGATACCAACTACTCCTACTGGACACTCGACACACTGAACGCCCGTGGACAGATAGAGCGGGAGACTCTCGGCAACGGACTGGGCATCAGCACAGCGTATAACGCCCAGAAGGGATATGTGGAGCGAATCACCACTCCGAGCCTCATCAGCTGGAGCTATGGATATAATACCGTGGGGAATCTGACCAGTCGGAAGGACAACCTGCGTGATCTCACCGAGACCTTTGAGTATGACAACCTCGACAGGCTCATCACCGTAAAGAAGAACGGGATGACTACACAGGAGATGACCTACGACGAGGCGGGGAACATCCTCTCCAAATCGGATGTGGGAAATAATTTCCAGTATTCCTCCTACAGCAACCGACTGCTGTCCTTTACCAGTACCGGCTACCTTCCCAAGCAGTGGGATGATATCCAGTACAGCTCCTTCAACAAGATTACCCATCTTGCCATGGGCACTTCGTCGCTTGACATCACCTACGGAGTAGACAAGTCACGTATCCTGGCGAGCCAGACGGTGGGTGGAGTGACGGAAAACCGCTATTACATAGGAAATATTTACGAAGAAAAGGAGAAAAATGATACAATTACAAAAATAAATTATATCTTTGCAGGTGGGAAGGCGATAGCGATCTTTGAAACGAAAGCCCAGGGTGACTCCACACTGCTGTTCATCCATCATGACCAATTAGGTTCCATCAACGCCTATTCCGATGTGAACGGCATCCTCGTGCAGGAGCTGAGCTATGATGCCTGGGGACGCAGGCGCAACCCGGAGACATGGGCTTACTATACCGACATCATCGATGCCGGGGCATGGGATTCGCACGGGTTCACAGGACATGAGCACATCGACCTCTTCGAGGTGGTGAACATGGACGGCAGGATGTACGACCCGGTCATCGGGCGTTTCCTCTCGCCCGATCCTATCATACAGTCGCCCGACTTCTCGCAGAGCCTCAACCGCTATGCCTACTGTCTGAACAACCCGCTCTCGTTAGTGGATCCCTCGGGCTACAGCTGGTTCAGCAAGAATTGGAAATCACTCGTAGCAGCGGCAGTGGGAATATCTGTCGGTGTTCTTACTGGCAATGCTGTCTCGGGAATTAAAGCACTGGGAGACATAGCTGGTCTTATAGGTAGCATTGCGGGAGGTGCAGCAGGCGG
>JAEEGL013401744.1_pt1 | contig 18669 bp, 17 predicted proteins | sample 9134231 | NCBI WGS metagenome assembly JAEEGL01 (sample SAMN16246548, study PRJNA631951) | gut metagenome | biome: gut microbiome; feature: rumen; material: fiber-attached | host: Bos | place: Iran: Karaj | collected 2018-10 | reverse complement strand
TACAGAATCAGCTCGAGCTTATTGCCCGCGACCTTTTTCAGACCGTCACCCATCAGCGACATTCCGAAGAGGAACATCGCCACTCCGCCCAGGAGCAACACAATACTTGAAATGTCCATATTCCCTCCGTGGCGCGTTTCCTTCCCGGCATTCCCTTGAATGCCCGCGCCGTCCAAAAACCTTATTTCATGGGCATTATAGCATACGGACACAGGGCGTGCAACGGCATTTTTCCAATCCGGATCCCGAAAAAGAAAAGGCGCAGGCATTCCCGCCTGCGCTTCCGGATTACCTGTGGGATTTCCGGCTTTTGTAGTCTTTCTCAATCGCGCTTTTCCAGTCCGCACTGATCGGCGCGCTGCGGCGGACACTGCAGACCGCCTCGCCGACCGTCCGGTAATTCAGCTGTACGCCGATTTCATCATTGTGGAAGTTGACTGCCCGGTCCTGATCGATGCCGATGCGCGCGGCGGTTTCCACCGCGTCAATATTGGCACCGAGGAACAGGAATTCCCAGCCGTACTTCTCTTTCTGCCGCTTCACCATTGCCTTGACCTCATCGCTGGAATAACGATGGGAGGCATTTTCCATTCCGTCCGTGGTGATGATGAAGACGGTGTGTTCGGGCACATCCTCCTCCCGGGCATACTTATGGACATTGCCGATGTGGTGGATTGCCCCGCCGATCGCATCGATCAGGGCGGTGCATCCGCCGACGAAATACTGCCGCTCCGTCAGCGGCTCCACTTTCCGGATATCGAGGCGGTCATGGATGACGGTGCTTTCATTATCAAAGAGGACCGTTGAAACCAATGCTTCGCCCTCTTCCCCCTTCTGCCGTTCGATCATGCTGTTGAAACCGCCGATGGTATCCTTCTCCAGGCCGGCCATGGAGCCGCTCCGGTCCAGGATGAAGACCATTTCTGTCAGGTTCTTTTTCATGGATGATTCCTCCTTCCGCTTTCTGCAGGAGCCGCCCTGCAGCATGAGTGTAGCAGAAGGAGAAGGTTCCGGGGTCGCTTCGGAAGCGACAAATGAAAAGGGCTCAGGAAAAGGAACCCAGCAGTTTCTGGTCAAACCGGAAAAGCGCCTCGTTGATGGTATAGATATCGTAGATTCCGCGCCGGATGAAAAACTCCACAATGAGATCCGAGCGGCTGCTGTGCGACAGGGAGAAGCCGGCTTTCATCAGCATTTCCCGGGTTTCCTCCAGCGGAAGCTCCAGCGCGACGGCGAAGGCCAGCACGGTGGATTTGCCGGGCCGGTAATCCGGCACATTCTTGATCTTGCTGAAAAGCTTCCGGTCGATATTTGCTTTCCGGTAGCATTCCGCATCGGTCATATGCCGTTCATCGATTTTCCGCAGCAGCATATCCCGGAAGCCTTCATCCATCTGCCTCACGTAGTTATCCAGGTCATCCGGCATGGAAAGGCACTCTTTTATTTCTGCTTCGGGCCGGCAAACCGGTTCCGGCCGGCTTTCCTTTATTTTCTCCCGGGGGGAGAAGATGGACCACCGCCGCTTCGCTTCTGCCTTTTCCGCGGGAGCGGGAGCCGCGGCACCGCAGGAAGGCATGGCATCCGACTGCAGGTTATTCCATGCCCTGCGTTCATATTCCCTGCGCTCATAGTCCGGACCGACATACGCATCGTCAATGAATTCCCGGATATCCTCGAACAGTTTCCGGCTGATCGCAAATGAATTCCGGTCATAGATCACCAGGAAGACCTGCATGTCATGGTTCGCCAGGAAATCCCGGATGGCACCGGTAGCGATCTCCAGCGCCTGGTCCTTCGGGTATCCGTATACCCCGGAGGAGATCAGCGGGAAGGCGACGGATTCACAGCCGGCATCCTTCGCGAGCCGGAGCGATTCCCGGTAGCAGGAGGCCAGCAGGTCCGCTTCCCCGTTCATACCGCCCTGCCAGACCGGACCGACGGTATGGATCACATACCGGCAGGGAAGGCGGTAGCCTTTGGTCAGTTTGGCCTGCCCGGTCCGGCAGCCGTTCAGGGTGCGGCATTCCTCCAGCAGCTCCGGTCCGGCGGCAGCATGGATCGCGCCGTCCACTCCCCCGCCGCCCAGCAGGGAAGAATTGGCGGCATTGACGATGGCATCCACCTTCATCCGGGTGATATCATTGCGGACAATTTCAAACGGCATCGCTTTTCTCCCTTCGTCCGGGTTTTTTCAGTTGGAAAACAAATTCAGGTTATTATACCAAAAATCCCGGAACGCTGTAAACGTTCCGGGATCCGGGTGCTGAATTCATCTGTTAATCAGGCAGCTGAACGGGCCGGGAAGAACCGTTCCTTCAGGAGCCGGAGGATCTTCCAGCGCTGTTTCGGAAGCATCCGCTTATCGAGCTTATTGACAAAGGCTTCGGCCGGATCCGCCGGATTGTAATAGACGGGGACAGCCCGGCCGACGAACGCGTCCTTCCCGTATTTCCGGATGGTTTTCAGGTCAATATCCGCACGCGCCTCATACGGAACATCCTCAATCGTATACTCCACGCGGGCCAGGTATTCGGTGACCGGATCGCCGTCCAGGTCCAGGTGGGTTTCCCCGATGATCTGCACGACTTTTCCGGAAACCAGCGCGGATTCCCGGCGGCGCGTCGCGGAACGGCGGGCGGAAACCCGGATGCGGTGCGCGAAGAACGCGACGATCAGCGCGATGATGATTCCGATGAGGATCCATGTGTCAACGGTCATGAGGCCGTTTTCAATATCCACCAGGACCTGGAAAACCATACCGGTCACAATGATTCCAAGGAAGACCCGGATGACGACGGCGGTGGCGTGCGCGGGCTTGGATGGACGGAAGGTAAACCAGCGTTCCAGCAGGAGCAGGATGACCAGCGCCAGCACCGCGATGACGATTGCCAGGGTGGGCATCAGGGGATGGCCGCCCGGCAGGCCGGTATACTGGATGACCGCGGTGACCAGGATCCAGAATATGCCGACGGAGAATACCAGGAACGAAGGACGCTTCCGGCGGATGACCGCGTAAACGGCCCAGTTCAGGCAGACCGCGGCGAGTACCGCCAGAAGGATCATCCAGGCCGCGGGATCTGAAGCAAGGACAGCATTCCGGACCGGCCGCGCCAGGAACACCAGGAGCAGGAGGGGCGCCAGCGCGTAGAAAACCAGCCGGATCAGCTGCGGTATCCTTTTACTCATGTCGGTTTTCATATTTCCTCCTGTCTGCTTCGTTTTGATGGTGCTTTTCTGAAAATGATTGTACAGGCAAAATGAAAAAAGGTACATATATATTTTGGAGAAATAGATGATTTTATTTTGCTCCGGGGGCAGATCCGCCGGAAAGTACCGAAAAAAAAGGAACCCTTCCGGCCGGAAGGGTTCCCGTGACAGGTACTCTGATGTGCTTATTTGCCCAGTTTCCGGACAAGCCATACGACCAGGCAGGATCCGCCGATCGCCAGGATGACGCTGGAAATCCAGCCATCGCCGATTCCGATCAGGTTTCCGATGAATCCGCCGACGAGGCCGCCGACGATTCCCAGCAGCGCGTTCCGCAGGAACCCCTTGGAACTGCCGTTCATGATCTTGTTGGCGGCGAAACCGCACAGGGCACCGATGCACAGGGAGACCAGCAGGTGAATCAGCATTTTTTAAGTCCTCCAGTTATTTGAAATACCGATCCAGCAGGCCCTTGAAGGCCTTGCCGTGCCGCGCTTCATCGCGGGCCATTTCATGCACGGTGTCGTGGATGGCATCCAGGCCGAGCTCCTTGGCCTTCTTGGCCAGGTCGGTCTTGCCCTGGGTGGCGCCGTTTTCGGCTTCCACGCGGACGCGCAGGTTTTCCTTCGTGCTGGGGGAGACCACTTCGCCCAGCAGCTCGGCGAACTTCGCGGCGTGTTCGGCTTCTTCAAACGCGGCGGTCTTCCAGTATTCGGCGATCTCCGGATAGCCTTCCCGGGCAGCGGCGCGGCCCATGGCCAGGTACATGCCGACTTCCGTGCATTCGCCTTCGAAGTTGGCGCGCAGGCCGGCCTTGATCTCTTCCGGCACATCCTTGGCGACGCCGATCACATGCTCGGACGCCCAGGTCATTTCGCCTTCCTGCTTGATGAATTTGGAACCGGGGACCTTACACACCGGGCACTTTTCAGGCGGTTCAGGTCCTTCATGAACATACCCGCATACGGGACATACCCACTTCATATTCGTTACCTCCGATATTAAATTTGCTTTCCGCTGAAGCATGACATGATTATATCATTCCGGTTTGGGAAAAGCAAACGGGAACGAAATAAACTTGCGAAAAAGGGAAAAGCCGGTATAATGCAGGGGGAGAAACAAGAACGGAGGAGCGGACAGGTATGGTGAAGACCGGAAAAACGTTTATCCTGGGTGTGCTGGCGGGGATCAGTATTTCCCTCGGCGGCACGGTTTACCTGCTTTCAGCGGACAAAACGGTGGGAGCGCTGCTGTTCTCAGTCGGGCTGTTCTGTGTATGTGTGTTCGGATTCAACCTGTTTACCGGAAAGGTCTGTTACGTACTGGACAATGACGCGGGATATGCCCGGATGCTGCCGGTAATCTGGACCGGAAACCTTGTCGGCGCAGTCTGCACTGCCCTTCTGGAATCGCTGACCCGGATGGGCCCGGCCCTTGCAGAAAAGGCTGCCGCCGCTTCCCAGGCAAAGCTGGACCAGTCGCCGCTGAGTGCGCTGATCCTGGCGGTTTTCTGCAATATCATGATTTACATCGCGGTGGAGGGATACAAAACCATCCCGCATGAGCTTGGGAAGTACCTGGCGATCCTGTTCGGGGTGATCGTGTTTATCCTGTGCGGTTTTGAGCACTGCGTTGCCAATATGTATTACTTTACAATGGGTGCGGCGTGGAGCTGGAAGGCGGCCGGCTACCTGCTGCTGATGACAGCCGGAAACGCGCTGGGCGGCATTGCCATTCCGCTGCTGCGAAGGATTGCCAAATGACAGATTTCCGATAAAAAACAAGTTCGGCGGGCAAATGCCCGCCGAACTTGTTTATCATAACCCACAGGTTTATTTACAGGTAATTGTCAGGTATTCATTGTTGATTACAAAGTAGGATTTACCCCGCTGGAATTTCAGCTCATTTCCTTCATCGTCCATGATCACAATACGGCCCAGGGCATCATCACGGTACCAGGAACCCCGGATATAATGACCGTTCTGGAAAATATCCGCCTGGCCGCTTCCGACGAAGTTCTCCTTCATGTAGTAATAATTGCTTGTATAGCCGTACTTTGCGCGGATGACAATGATGTTGGAGAAGATAAGCACTTCATCATTGGTCCGGTCATAGTTGATGTCGCGCTTGGTCTTCATCAGGGATTCCCGCATATAGCCTACGCCCTCGGTATAGTGGAAAACGCAGTTGCTGGCCTTGTTGGAGTTGCCGCCCTTCGACGGACTGGCCGGGAAGAATTCCATGGAGACCGTGGAAGCTGCTTCGCCGCGGGTCAGCGGTTCATCGGTAAACAGGAACGGGCGCTTTTCGAATTCGACATTATTGGCTATCAGTTCATCATGGATTTTGCGGATATATGTCGTCTTCTTCCTGGAATCTTTCAGATTGTTATGGCCCAGCATATCATACCATTTATGCGCTTTGGTGTAGCCCCATTCCTTGAGCCAGTATTTGACGTTTACTTTTTTGTTGGATTCATTTACCGCATCAAAGGGCGGTTCACCCCATGCAGTAAAACAGGCATTGAAAAGATTGGCCAGCGGCAGGGAAACCATCCGGGAAGAACGGCAGGGACCGGCCATCTCGGGATACTCGTTGGCAAACAGGGCCAGAACCTTGTTGTTCCCCATATTCTGATTCGGGACCTGGATCATGATATCCGCATAGCTTGTACCGTAATGCGGATACATGGTTTCGGAATTATCCAGGACCAGCAGGATGGGGGTAAACGGCTCATCACTCGCAGGCAGGCCGGTAAAGGGGTCTTCGCCTTCGATCACCGGGTTGTTGGCAGTGGATGCCGGTTTATTTACCTTCAGATCAGGATCCACCTGAATGGTGGTGTCTGCGAATGCAAGGCATACACTGCTGGCCGCCAGCACGATCAGCATCAATAATGCAAAAAGTTTCTTCATTTCCGGTTCCTCCTTCGTTTTCACGAGGCAGTCAGCACAGGAACTATGATATAACCTGTGACTGCCTGATTATAATATAAACAATTCTTCATGTCAACGAAACAAAATATTAACAGAAATGAAATACATGGATCGATCATTTATTGGACAGGCTGACGTCCACCAGACCGAGAGCAGCATCGCCATTATAGGGAGCTGTCCGCCCGAGCTGCCCGAATTTATTCATGCCGGCGCTCAGCATGGTTCCATCTTCCAGCAGGATCACACCAAAGAGGTCCCCGGTAGTGATTTTGACCGCGCCGCTGTCCAGGATTCTGCTGCAGTATGGACCGTTATGCTGGGCACCCTTGAACGTCAGGTCTCCCAGGCTCAGGGGAAGCCCTGTATCCGCCGGCGTCCGGAAACCGTATCCCAGTTCGCCGTATCCGTCGCATCCCCAGCTCCATACGCTGCCGTCCTCCAGAAGGCACCAGGTATGGGACCCATAGCAGGCAATGGATTTGACCGGCAGCGGCAGATTCACTTTTACGCGTTCCGTGACGAATTTCTTTTTCCCTGTGCTGATGCTGCACTGGCAGGCGTCATTCCGGCCCCACATGTACAGATCACCGTTCTGATCGACGACCGCGGTAAAGTGCCCGCCCAGTTCCACCCTGGCGGCTTTGATATCCCCCAGATCCATCCTGACCGGTGTCAGGTAGTATTTGTCATTATCCGCGCTGATCTGATGGTAACTGTTGTCGCCCCAGAGCCAGAGATCCCCGTTTTCGTCAATTGCTGCACTGTGAAATCCGCCGCAGGCGATATCCGTAATTTTCGGCAGGTCCAGCCTGACAACCGAGGTGGGATACTGACGTTTGCCGTTTCCGACCTGACCGGCATGATTCCGGCCCCAGGTGTACAGCTCGCCGGCTTCATTCAGCGCCAGCGTATGGCCGTATCCGGTTGCCATGCGGACAATCGTACGATCCTCCAGTTTCACCTGGGTATGGGAAAGGTACATGCCGCCCTGGTTCATCAGCCGCCCTGCGGAAAGGTTGCCGACCGCGAAAATGCGTCCGTCGTTCATCAGGAAATAGGAATAATCGCACCCGCAGTAAACATTTTTGATTTCAGACAGGTCCAGGTCCCCGTTCTTTGAGGCAAATACAAAAACTTCCTTTTTGGTGGCCTTGTTGCCGCGGCCCAGCTGGCCAAACTGATTGTCCCCACAGCAGTACCATACCCCCTGTGCATCCCGGAAGTACATGAAACTGCCGCCCGCACAGACCAGGGGTTCCATATCAGCGGCAAGGGCTGTCCCGATAAACAGGCAGAACAGCAGGAGACACATCCAGGCAGACACCAGGCGCTTTATCATTTTCATCAGGAAACCTCCACAAAAAGTCAGGCCTGCTTACCTGTCCTGTCCGGTTCGGCGGCCGGTTTCCGGCGAGATGATGACGGAAACCGCAAAAGAGAGATAACAGAACAGCAGGGCGATAAACACCAGATACAGCCATATGGGTGAAACCGGAAGCCGGTCCAGCGCTTTTTCCAGACTGAAAACGGCACCCGCCAGCGCAAGGCTGGAAATCACCGTCAGGGTAATTCTGCAGCGGCGAAGCGCAAAGAACAGCAAGCAGATGAATGCGAGCAGAAAGGAAAACAGCTGCTGGCTCTTGACGAAACCCCAGATCATATGCCTGTCCGAACGAAGGCTTTCCATCAGGATCTGTACAGTGCCGTAGAGGATGAGGAAAGCGGCGGCAAACCAGATACCTTCCGGGCAGCTGCGGCTGAAGCGTTTCCACAGGAGCATTGCCGCCCCCAGAAGCAGGACAGTCACCAGTTCAATAAACCACACATTCAGCACGTTGCCAAATCCATAGGGATCGGCTATCGTGAGGAAACCCTCCCAGTCCACATCCATTCCCCGTCCGAGGGATCCAAAGGTTTCCGCAAGCCGGGCGAAGGCAATGAGGATGACCGCGGCCGGCGCTGCCGATTCCCAGGAACGGCTGTCCCTGCGGATGGTCAGGAAACCGGCGAGCGCAATACCCAATAAAGCGCCGGTCATAGACATGCCGCCTTCCCACCAGCGGCATACAGCAAAGATACCGGCCTGGCGCAGATAGAAAATCAGCGATGTCAGGCAGTAAAGCAGCCTGGAGAACACAAAACCGAAAAAGGCAGCGCTGGCGACGAACGCGATGCAGCGGCTGAAAACAACCGGTTTATTCTGTTCATTCCGGAGACGCAGCAGGCAAAAGATTCCCGCGGCCAAAAACGCACCCAGCGCAATTATGCCGCCATAAGGCTGCAGGCGGACGGAATAATCCGCTGTGGTTCCGGTGTAGTATGCATTGTTGAACTCATTGAGGATCAGCCCGTCCGGAACAAGGACAAGGGCTGCGAGGACCGCTAAAAAGAGGAGAATCCATCCAGCTTTTTTCATGATGCATTACCGCCCTGCAGAAGTATTGTTATTTGTCCGGATTGACAGCACTGACCACATAGATGATATCGCTCTGTGCACGCTCGGTTTCATGGGTGTTGTCATCGATATACCTGCCATTCATGATCATTACACTGCTCATTCCGCCGTCCAGATTATAGGCACTCTGAATTCCGAGCGTAGACATGAATTCTGCCATTTCCTGATGGTTGCACCCACGGGAATCCAGCTTCTTTCCGATACAACGGACGAATACATAGTTCAGCGGACCGGCCTGGCCGATTGCCATCCTGGACAGGCGCGCATTGCCATCGAAATAATAATCATCCCGGACGGTGCACATTTCCCCATCCTTGACCAAGGCGGGCCCGAAACTGAAAGCATTGATAATGGTATGCCCGTCAGCCAGGAAAGCATTGATTTCTGACTGCTTATCCTCAGAAGTCAGCAGATGAAAATCGGCATTTTCATCGATAATCAGTATGTCCTTCATCGGATCGGGTTCATTGCGGTACATTTCTCCCTGCCGGTAAACGAACACATCCCGGGTTCGCTGGACATAGAACTCCCCGTTCATAGCGAAGACGGCATTCCGGGCTTTGGCCATGCGGGTCGGCAGCGCTGTCTGGCTGGAATTGGGCGGACCGGCGCAGACAGTCCGCAGCTGGGTGGGGCTTTTCAGCGCAGCCCAGACCACAATAAAGTCGACATCCTTATAGCGCATGGTTTCGCGGCGGACGGAGATGCTTTCATCTTCATAACCGTTCTCCGTAATGCAGCCCGGATCGGGCGCGTATCCGCCGGACATGATATCCAGCGGAAGTGCCCAGGGATCCGCATCTTCCGCCAGCACGGGAATGGCGGACAGCATAATCATGGAAGACAGCAAAATGCACAGGAACTTTTTCATATTCAGTATATTACCTTTCTGCATGATACCCCCGAAAGGCTATGAGGATTTACCAGACAATATTATACTGATTCAGCCCTGATGTCAAAAACAACATACCGGTTTCGTTGCTTTTTCATCCCCTGTATGGTATACTTTCACCACTGTTTACATGAACCGGAAGGAGCTATTATCTTCTATGAGACGTTTTCTGCTGTTGCTGCTTGCTGTATGGATGGTCGTTTCTGCAGCGCTGGCGGAAGACATATATGAACTGCCGGTTTCGCTGACGCCGGGATACGAACCGAACCCGGCCTGCTTCACTGAAGACGGGTATGAGGATGCTTCCCTGAGCGTGAAAATGGAGCAGGTGATTTACAACAAGGTTCGGGTGAACCTTGCGTGGATCCGGGTCAAAAGCCCGACCCAGCTTCGCACAGCGATTGCCGGCAAGTCGGAGGATACCTACCAGGAGGTGCGGCCCGGCGTGATTGTCCATGCCAACAATGCGGTAGTGGCAATCAACGGGGACCTGTTTACCCGCAGGAACGGGGTGATCTACCGGCAGGGGACCGCGCTGAAACTGACGGAGAGCACGGAGAAAGACGCACTGTTTATTGATGAGAACGGTGATTTTCATATTTTCCGGGATTCAAATCCCCAGGATATGATGGCATATATTGAGGCTGGGCATCAGCTGATCAACACTTTTGCATTCGGCCCGGGACTGATTATTGACGGTGAGGTGCAAACCATCCGGAGTGACTACTGGTTTGAGCCGGAAAAACGGAGCCAGCGCACTGCGCTTTGCCAGACGGGCGAGCTGAGTTATCTGTTTGTCGAGGTGATCGGGCGGACCGAAGAGTCCCGCGGATTCACGATGCAGCAGCTTGCTGATTTCCTGGGCAGCCTCGGGTGTGTCCGGCAGGCTTACAATCTCGACGGCGGAGATTCCACCGTGATGTATTTCGGCAATTATTTCTGGGACAATAAGTATCACTATGACGGGATGGACCGGATTGCGTCTGATATTATTTATGTTTCGACGGCAGTTGATCCGGAAACATGGAAATAAAAGGAGCGGGATGGCACAAACAATGAACGGGGACAAGAAGATAACCGCAGCCGGCGCAGTATTGGTCATACTGGCAATAGCCTGTGCGGTTTTTTTATGCACCAATACCCGGATCGACCCCGCGGTACGTGCCGCGTATGAAAAGCAGGCACAGCCGGTAAACCAGAACGGCGATTTTGCGTTGTTCCTGCAGATGGCGGGTGTTCAGGAGACAACAACCACGCCGGAAAAACCGTCCGGTGCGGTCCCCTTCGGACTGATGCTCGGAGCGGCGGAGCTTTCAGGACTGCTTCTTTTCTGCTTCCGCCTTCCGCGCAGCAAACGCTTTGCGGCACCTCTTGCAGGCGGACTGAGCCTGCTGCTCGGATTTATCTTTGCCCGGCTTGTGTTCTGGGCATGCAATGCCTCATTTTACCTTGGACTGTACAGTGACCCGCTCAGCCTGTTCCGGGTACGGGACGGAGGACTGTGCATGACAGGCGCCCTGCTAGGGGCGGGACTGGGATGCTGGCTTGCTTCCCGGATTCTCCGCGATCCGGCACTTTCGTTCCCGGCCCTGGCTGACGCGATGGCTCCGGGAGCCGTGCTGTTTATCGCATGTGAGCGGTGCCATGAATGGGTTTTGCTGAAACAGAACTACGGCCTGTCGGCGGCCGCGGAAGGATTCCTTACTGCCCGGAGTGATTATGGTCCTGTGCTGAATACCGCGCGGATTTCCAGCCTGGCGGCATGCCTGATCCTGGCAGCGGTTATGCTGATCCGGTGCCGGAAAGCGGGCAGCCGGGGGATCCTGTTCCTCCTGCTGTACGGGACTATCCAGGTGCTGCTGGAAAGCCTGAGGCAGGATCTCCATATGCTGTGGGGATTTGTGCATATCCAGCAGCTGACGGCGTTCCTGGCAGTTTTTGCTGTGATGATTATCATGGCTGTTCCGCAGCACAGGACGGTCCGTACGGTGATCATTTCCCTGGCAGCTGCGGGAGTCTTTATCTTCCTGGAATTCGCACTGGACGGAAGAATCCGGCCGCCGTTCGCGTTTATGGAGCAGAATGTGAAACTCTGCTGGTACATTGTCTTTGGCATTGCGCTTGCTGCGTACCTGGTGTATGGCCTGCTGCTGTTCAAAAAATACAGGAAGGATATTCCGGAACAATGAGAAAGCTGATGGTGATCCTGCTGGCGGCTGTGCTGGCGGTTATGCCGGCCTTTGCCGGAGAGGCGGAGTATGTGTCTTTCAGGGGACGGAAATTTCCGGCGGATGCGGAATACATTGATCTCGGGACCATACCGGTCAAAACCGGGGATATGGACGAGTATATCGCATTCCTGAAGAAAATGCCGAACCTGAAAAAGGTGGATATGTTCCAGCATCCGATCGGCCGGACACGCCGGGAAACCCTGCAGGAAACCTTTCCGGGCATTGAGTTCGGCATGACCATGATCATCGGCGGGGAACATTACCTGCGGACGGATGCGACGGCCTTTTCCACACTTCACGGACTGCCGGGGCAGATATGGCATACGTCCGATGATTTTTCCGCGCTGAAGTACTGCCGGAACCTGTACGCACTGGACCTGGGCCATAATTACATTGACGACCTGAGCTTCCTGTACGACCTGCCGAAACTGCGGGTGCTGATCCTGGCCAAGAACCTGCTGACAGATATCACTCCAATCGGAAGCCTGAAGGACCTGGAATACCTGGAAATCTTCGGAAACGATGTGTCGGATATCTCAGTCCTGACGACGCTGCCGCATCTGACGGACCTGAATATTACCGGAAACCGTGTGGCAGACCTGAATCCGCTGACGGAAATCAGGACACTTCAGAGAGTATGGGTATGCAGGTCAGATAAATACTACCTGCATACAGACGAGGATGCCAGGGCAGTTTCACTGCTGCGGCAGATGATCCCGGAAGCGGAGGTCGATGACTTCAGTGAGGGAACGGACGGTACCTGGCGGAAGCACCCGCATTATTTCACAATCCAGCGGATGTTCGAGACAGGCATATACGAACCGTTCGGGGATCTGGCTTTTGATGGATATGCGTATCCGTTCCCGCCTGAAGAAGAATAGAAACAGAACCGATATTGCCGGATGGAATGGAGGAATGGCCATGAAAAGGATCATTGCCATACTGCTGCTGGCAGCGTTGACGCTGTCTGCAGCCGGCGCCATGGGGGAAACCCGGATCATTACGATTAACTGCACCGGTGATGTATTGCTCGGCAGCAATGAAAAAGTACGCCGGGAAGGGGAAGGCAGTTACTCATATGATACATATGTGGAGAAAAACGGATATGCCTATCCGTTTGCGGGGCTGTATGATCTCTTTGCTGCAGATGATATCACTTTTGTAAACCTGGAATGTGTGCTGGCAGACGACATGAAGGGTGGCTTTTCCAAATCCCGCTTTATTTTCCGCGCACCGGCGGATTATGCGAAAATCCTGACAGCAGGCAGCGTGGAAGTCGCGAATCTTGCAAATAACCATACTGAGAACTATGGCACTGAGGGAATGGAACGGACTGTGGCAGCACTGGAGGCGGAGGGTATCGGATACTGCGGCACCACATTCGGGCTGAACAGTTACTGGATCGCTGATTTCGGAGAGATCAAGATTGGTTTTGTGGGCACATACCCCCGGTATAACGGCGGGGACCCGTCCAAGAAAACCAAAAGGCAGAAGGAATTGCAGAACTGTTTTGAAGCCTGCCGGGAAGCCGGATGCCAGGTGATTGTCGCGGCTACCCACTGCGGCGGCGAGTACCAGCCGAAAAGTGCCAGCCTCCAGTGGAATTACGAAAATCTCTGTATGAAATTCGGCGCGGACCTGGTGATCGGCAACCATCCGCACACTCCGCAGGGAATAAAGGTGGAGAAAGGGGTAACCATCCTTCATTCCATCGGGAATTTTACATTCGGCGGGAATACCGGCGTTGGGGAAAATCTTCGCCTGCCGGGTTATGTGGCCCAGTTTGACCTGTACTTTGAGGACAATGTGTATACCGGGCATCAGCTGACAATCTGGCCGATCCATATCAGCGGAACATCACCTGAAAACAATTATCAGCCGGTTCTGGTTTCCGGCAGTGATGCAGAAGAAGTCATGAAGATGATCCAGACAGATACCGCTTTTACACTGAATCCGTATGTGGAAGGAAAAGGCGCGGTGCAGGATTTCGTTCCCGCGCAAACCCGTTAATACCGGACGTAAAAACCGGCGCGCAGCAAAAGCTGCGCGCCGGTTTTCTATGGAATCCAAAGCTCAGTCTTCAGCACTCAGGTAGGGGAGAGCCACATAATCAAATGCTTCTGTCCGGGTGATTTCCGGAAGCGGGAACGGTGTATCAAACTGAACGGCGGCGATTACCCTGTCTGCCTCCTCGCCGTGAACCGGTCGGGGCTGGTAGTGATTCCATTCCGGATCGTCACTGGTGAAGCCCGGATACAGGGTTAACTGCTGCCCCAGATAGGTTCCGTCATCCGCAAAACACAGTTCTGCCCGAACTGCCATGCAGTACAGGGCGGTAGCGGTCATCGATCCATGCTTTTTTGTCTTGATTATGTTGTTGCCGCCAAATACGAAATTGCCGAGCGCATAACAGACGGACCGGTTATTGATCTGCTGGATTCCCTGAACGACATGGGAATGGTTCATGATAATGAGATCCGCACCGCATCTGATAAATGAATTCGCCATCCGCTCCTGCGTCCGGTCATGCCGCAGGGAGTACTCCGTGCCGCTGTGGTAACATACCACAATTGCATCGGCTTTGCCGTCTTCCTTCAGCTGAAGCATTTCATCGCGGACCTGGTAGAAGTATTTGTTGGTGGTTGTTTCGTCCACGGAAACAAAAGCAATCCGGATCCCGTCTTTTTCCAGAATCCAGACATCATGGACATAGAACCAGTGAATTCCGTTTTCCTCCAGTGCCTTTTTTGTGGCGTTCATTCCCTGGGTACCGAAGTCATTGATATGATTATTGGCAAGGCCTGCGGCTTCGATGGAAGCGCCGGTCAGGATTTTTGCGTAATCTGTTTTTCCGCGGAAACGGAAGGTTTTTCCCTTCTGCTCATCCGCATGGGAATCGGACAGGACACCTTCCATATTGATGACTGTACAGTCATCCTCCGCAAAGAAATCCACGTAGTTCAGGAACGGATACTGATATCCCTCCCGGGCAATGATACTGTCGAAAGAATCAGGAAGGTTGCGGGTCAGCTCGGTGCAGCCGATGGTGCAGTCTCCCGTAAATGTCAGGACGACCGTTTTTTCCCCGGCGGCAATTCCGGGAAGAAACAGCAGAACCACAACGAGAAGGGCCAGGAAACGGATAAGGCGGGAAGCGGACATGCGGGAGTGTATCCTTTCAGTGAAGAGTCGGAGGGATCAGCCCCGGCGGTGTTTCAGTACCAGGTACCATGCCGAATAACCCATAACCGCACTGGCGGCAGCCATAATCGCATAGCAGCTCCAGATGGGCAGTACCGGCAGTTTGTCCTTGGCGAATTCCATTCCGATGACAACGCAGATGCCAAGAAGGAAAAGTGCGATCCGGATCCAGTCTTTCCGGTCAATCCGGTTCCGCCGGACCAGCGCTGCGATGATCAGGCCGGCAAGCACCAGCGCTGCGGTCAGCTGGGATACACGGACAAAAGACCAGACGAGGTACTGGTCGCGCCGCAGGCTTTCACAAATGATCTGGGCAGCGGAATACAGGATCAGGAACATCCGGGCTTTGTCACCGTTATTCCGGCCGGAGACAAGCAGAGCAACCAGAATGATGACTGCAATGATGCCTTCCAGCATGAAGATGGCCCAATACCATTCCTCCCATTCGTTTACGACAGCGAAGGGAAAACGGCAGAATACGGAATCCGGATCCACGCCCATGCCGATTCCCTGGCCGGAGAAGGGATATTCCGCAAAACGGCAGACTGCGATGACCAGCGCGGCCGGGGCTGCACATGCATCAAACAGCGCTGCGCACGGCTGCTTCGTGATCCGGGCGGCAATGAGGACCGCCAGCGCACCGCCCAGGACAGCACCCCACAACGCGTATCCGCCTTCCCAAAGGTACAGGATACTGTCCAGTCCGGCGGCTTCATACCAGTACCAGTCGCCGGCAACATGAAACAACCTGGCAAAAACCAGGCCCAGAGGGAGCATCAGGAGCCCGAGGGTACTCACTGTTCCTTTTTTCAGATTTCTGCGTGAAGTAAGCCACATCAGCAGCAGGCCGCAGGCAATTGCTGCGACAGTGCATACGGCATAAGGCATTACAGCAAGCTCAGTATCCCCGACCACAAGAGTCCACAACGGAGTCTGTTCCAAGGGAAAAGCATCTCCTTTCAATCAGCCGGGAATTATTCGGCAGCAGGTGTATCTGATTCACCCGGAACCCAGGCAGAGGCGAAATACAGGATGTCCACGATTTCACGGCGCATGCTGCGGTTGGGGCAATTCACTTTCTGGTTGCGGAAGAGCATACTGGAGGAAGCGCCGCCATCCAGGTTATAGGCCTGGAGAACGTCTCCCTGGGAGGCAACCAGATCCGCGAACTCATCCATGGTCATACCCACGGAACCCGGATCATCCGGACCCTCACAGCAGATGCACAGGTATTCCAGGGGCCCGGTCTGGCAGATCGCCATCCGCTGGGTCTTTTTGGCCGGACTGTTATTTGTGTTTTTGAAATCGCCCTGCTTCACGCCGTCAATGATCAGACCGGGACCGAAAGTAAAGGAATTGACAATATTCTCTTCCAGCGGCTGATATGGCTCCAGGTCTGCCATTACAGCCGATTTCAGGATATGCAGATCTCCCGCTTTATCAATCAGCAGGATATCGAACTGTGTTTTGCTGTCATAGGACAGGTTACGGTCGGACTTGGGCTGATACCAGACCCTGCCCTGGCGAACCATGACGCCTGTATTGCGGCGTTTGGTGAAATAGTCGCCGTTAATTGCCAGAACCGCGTTGGTCCGTTTGACAAGGCGGTCACAGAAGACCTCTGTTGAATTGGCATATGTACCTGTGATCATCGACCGGATCTGAGTCGCATTCGCGATTTTAACGCGGGCCATCATGTAGTCCGTATCGTACATCCGGCCGACGGAAATGCGGACGGAGATGGACGGATCGATGTATTCCTTTTCCGAGATATAACCGCTTTCCAGCGGGAGCGGAATCGCTTCCGGATTCTTTTTCAGCTGCGTCTCGGCATCTGCAGGGATCTCAATGATCTCGGCATATCCGATATGGGCTCCTGAGGGAATCAGGAACAGGAAACAGAACAGCAGTACAGCAATCATCAGGATTTTCAGCAGGTTCTTCATGGCTCGGCCTCACATTTCCGGTATGATCATACCGTTTTCATCAAATATAATACGTCCGGTTTCGAGAAAATATTCCGGCGGGTTTTCACATTTGGCCGGCACCCTGGCCGGGGCCAGGATCCGGAAGGTTTTTGCCCTCTCCGCTTCATCCGGCTGTACGTAGGGGCGGTAATCCCCGGCTCCGGATGTCTGGCATGGGATGACTTCGATTTCTGAAAGGAATACGCGTTCTTCCGACTTCTGATAGGTGAAGCGAAAGATCCCGGTGTGCGGGTCCACCTTTGACATTGTGCCGAAGGTGAAGTTTCCGGTAGAGAACATAATCGGCTTGCCCTGATAGAACGTGATGGGCTGCAGCACATGGGGATGATGACCGTAGATTACATCCGCTCCGCCGTCAATCAGGGTTCTTGCCAGCGCTTCCTGGGAGGATTCCTGCTTCATGTATGTTTCCCGGCCCCAGTGCAGGCTGACAATTACAATGTCACAGCCGTCCTCTTCCTTCAGCTGTTCAATCCGCCGGATCACATTTTTCGTATCACTGCTCTGCGGATAAGTGATTCCGACAAAACCGAAACGGATGCCGTTGACATCCCGGACGAGAAGGTCGTCAAATCCGTCCTTTTTTGTGTAATAGACGGAGCCGAAATGGGCGATACCGGCGTTATCCAGGACGGCCAGGCTGTCAACATATCCGTCCCGCAGGTAATCCCAGCAGTGATTGTTGACCGTGTTGACGACTTCGATACTGCCTTCCAGAAGGATGTTCACATGGTCGGGTGCAGCCCGCAGAGGGAACATGATATCCTTGCGCTGGTTCCGCTTTGTCAGGACGACCTCCAGGTTTGCGATGGTCAGGTCATCGGAGGCCAGGTACTCCTTTACGAGAGAGAAGGGCCAGCTGTATCCTTCCCGCGCCACAACGGAATGATAGGAGTTTTCGGATTTGATGGTGCGGAATCCATCGCCGATGGAACAGTCCCCGATAAAGGACAGGAGTGCTGTATTTTCCCGGGATGCTGCCGGTTTCATTTCCGGAACGGGTTCAGCCGAAGACTCCGGATCCGGGCTTTCAGCAGGCACTTCACGCGCAGGTTCTTCCGGTGCCGGTTCAGGCGGGGCCGGTTCTTCCGGTAAGGCTCCGGTGAAAGCCAGGGTCCATGGATTATCCCGGGTGCCATCACCGCCGGAAACCAGGACCCGGTTCAGGTCCAGCCGCACAGCCAGGCGAAGTCCGGCTACTTTGGTATTGGTATATACCCCCCAGCTGATGTGCCCGTTATTGCCGACGAGACCGAATTTCACATCGGTCGGGTTTTTGATGGAAACACACCAGAATGCGCTTTTCCCGTTGGAACGGTTCACTGTCAGCCCGTTTGCCACGGCATACGGGGTGGCAATTCCCTGCCTCCGGGGATAAGCGTTTATGATGGCGTCTTCTGCCCACCGGCCTTTGTAAAAGCCGTATTCTTCCGAAAGATATTCAGCATCCGTCAAAGGATACAGAAAACCCTGCCCGGGTATCTCTACCAAAGCGCTGCGAACCGGATCATCCCGGAATACCGCATCCAGTCCGTCGGAATTGAGCCAGGCATACAGATCACTTTCCGCATAAGTGCTTATCCGCCGGAAAGAATGCTGAGTGATGATTTTCGGATCTGTTTCGAAAATAACCTGTTTCGTATCGATGATGTATTCCGTGAGCAGAAGCGCAGACTCGTCGTTGGCGGTCAGCACCCGCCAGAGAACCGGCCGGACAGTGCCGTCTTTCTCATACGGGTATTCACCGAGCTGTACATAC